>SAMEA3663175__coassemble_16_pt1 | contig 115987 bp, 94 predicted proteins | sample SAMEA3663175__metabat2_low_PE_006 | metagenome-assembled genome bin SAMEA3663175 (sample SAMEA3663175) | pig gut metagenome | biome: pig gut; feature: pig-associated habitat; material: faeces | place: Denmark | collected 2012
AAGTGTAACATTATACTGTTACAGAAGTCAAGTATAATTTAAATTTCGTGACAATCAAACCGCAAACCGGCTCGACCGGTTTGTCGGCTTTGAACTTCTTGTTAGGCGACTATTCTATTAACAGTTTTATATTATCCACAACAGAATTAATTTCCTCCTCTGTTGCTTTTTCAATAAAATCACAGTTTCTTTGTCTGTAATCAAGATTTTTTATCTGGTCACTTAAAATACGGCCGTTGATAGAATGTTTTTCTAAAACAATTTCAAAAGGATATCCCTTGATATGACTTGTTATAGGGCAGAATAGAGCAAGTCCAATTTACTGATTGTATTTTTTCTGAGATATACAAATTGCAGGACGGCGACCTTTTTGTTCATGTCCTGCTTGCGGATTAAAATCGTGCCAGACTAAATCACCTTTTTTAGGAACATAATTTAAATTTACCATTCTTCATTGCCTGCCGAACTGCCGGTTGATATTTCTGAATGAATGTTTTCTGAAGTGACCATAGCCAGCATGTCATCAAGAGTCTTTTTCTGCGGAAGGATTACCATTGTTCCTTTTTCAGCGATTACTTCAATTTTACTGCCGTTCTTTATATAAGGAAATGAAAGACAAATAATTTGCTCTTTAAAAGAGTAAAAGCCAGATTTATGAGATTTTTTTCTCAAAAATCTGGCTTTTTTTTTCTGGCCTTAAAATTGGAGACCTTTTTCAGTGGCCTCAGTTTTCTTACAGGCTATTTTGAGTATCTAATTATTGGAAGTTAATTAGAAGTTAAGTTTGATGAATGAATCATCTCCATTATCACTAGCTGTCTTTGAAACATTAGGATTATGAGCGATATCTGCTACCTGCCATTCACCTTTAAGAGTTTTTGATCCATAAACATTAGCATAGAATCCCATCTGTTCCTGAACAGTACCTGTAGAATTATCAACATCTGCTCTTGGAAGATCTACAGAAACAAGAGCTTCATCTCTAACATCAGAAGCTTCACCTTTCTTTTTATCTGACAATCCTACAAATTTATCAACATTTTCACCATTTTCTTTATAAAATCTTACTGTATATGCATTTGTAGAATCTTCACTTTCTGTTAATGCCTGAACTTCAATAACAATATTCATTGCATTGTTAGAAATTAAATCATCTGTGAAGTAACGATAGGCATGGGCATTGTGGCCAGAAATATCAAAGTCGTGATGTTCACCTTGACCATCTGCGACACCAAAATCACGTGCAGTAAAATTTTCTGTTTTAATATTTCTGTAGCGTGCAATATAGACACATGGAGCTTTTTTAGAATCGTTACTATCAATAGCGTAACCTGCACCAGCCAAAATGAAGTTCCAAGTACCATCGCTATTTTTCTTCATATCAAAAGCAATACCCATTACTCCTGGTACACCTTTAGCATCTTCCATTACAATGCGTGCTGTAATACCTTTTTTCTTTCTATCAAATCTTCTGATATCACGAACAAAACCTGTAGTATCATTTGTATAATTGATAGATGCAGTAGCTTCAGCATGAGTTGTAGTATTCTTTTTTTGAGAATAATCAATAATTCCAGCAAAACTATTTCCTGCTCCCATACATCCAGTTAAAGAAAGAGCCATAACTGCAGCAGCAGCCATACCCATTACGATTTTTGTAGTTTTCATTTAAAACCCCTCTTAAAATAAATAAAATAAATTTATATACAACTTTTTTATACAAAAGTAAGTATAAACAAAAAATCAAATAAATTACAAGATGTAACAGAATGATATGCTGTTACTTTCAAAATTCCTCTAAAAGCTACAAATTATTGAGCTACTTTTTTGTATCTGCAGAATAAAGCTTTAAGGCATTATTAAAATCAAAGTTTTCAAACACTTCTGAAAAATCCTCTACAGATGCATTCATGACTTTTTCATAATCCAAAATGTATTTATCAGGAACAGCTTCTGCTGAATCAAGTCCGGCTTTTATTGCAAGGCTTGTACCATTATTTGTCTGAAGCCTTGAAAGATATTTTTTTATCCAGTTCGCTTTGATTCTTTTTACTGTCTCTTCATCCAAATTTTCCTTGTATTCAAAAAAAGCTTTACTGAATATATCTTCTACAGTTGTGCTGTTTTTTACATTCAATATTGTAATCTGGGCAAAAGGAATATTTGAGTCACAGGCTTGATTCATTACAATCATATTCTGCTTCTGCACAACGTTATCGCATTTTTCCTGAAGTATTCCACAGAAGTCATTCATCAATGCATTGAAAAGTGGTTCTTTATCATTACCACTTTCATTTTTGATCCAGAATTGTGCAGGATCCAAAAACTCTGTTGTAGGAATCAAAACCTGAGGTCGTGGTCCTGCCTTCTCTTTTGAAACATCAGTCAAAAAAAGATGAACAAGCTTTACTTTGCGATTCTTACGATTTACGGTATTAAGTTCTACTTGAGGCTTTAATGTAATTCCTTCTTGAGGAATAATACCAAAAGTGTTATCAAAAAGTTCTGTTATTTCTTCACAGGAAGCTGCAGCTTCTTCAACATTCCCTGAAACAATAATTTTATATCTGTCTGCATTAAAAAGCTTTATACTTGCTTCAAGAATTTCTGTGAAATTTAGTTTTTTCAAAATATCCTGATTTGTCTGATAAACAGTCTGATATTCTTTATTCTTGAACAATATAGAAACTGCACTTGACGTTAACTGAAATACTGGTGAAGAAGTTTTTACAATCTGAGATGATTTTCTCTGAAGCACAACAGGATCCACCATCGCTGGTGTAAAATCAGAAAATATCAAAGCTTCAGAAAAAGCATGGATTACTTCTTTAAAATCTGAACTTAAGCATTCAACATAAATTGCAGAACTTGTAAAATCAGTCTGACTCATTACATCAGGAAAGTTTTTGATAGTTCCTTCCATATATTTCTGATATAAAAAGCCTTTTATTTTTACAGCAACGGTATCAACAATTACACTTTCAAGGCCATAGAGATTTTTTTCATCAGTTAATTCTCCGCCTTCAATCATCAGACACAACGAAACAGTATTTGTAGAACTTCTCTCTTTTACGAATACAGGAATATGATTTTTAAGTTCATATCTTGAAATTGAGTTTTTGTTATTCTCAAAAAACAAATCTTCAGCTTTTTCTTCTGATGTCTGTGAATTATCCTGCCTGTCAGAACCTTTTTCCATTGAGTCTTTAATTGCAGCATAAAGCTTCTGTGTATACCAGGAACCGTTCTTTACAGTAATGATTTCAAAACCATTCTTTTGAAATTCCTTTTCATACTTTTTAAATACTGATGAATTTACAAGTACGAAAACAAATGGTTTTTCCTGCTGAACTTTTCTTTTAATACTATCAAGTGATGTTGAACGGATTCGTTCAGGTCTACTGAAAAAGTTTTCAATAAAGTTAACAGAATCGTAATCACTTTCACGATTATAATCTTTAATTGCCCAAAACTGAGATAGCAAATCCATAGTTTTTGATGAATCGCTAAGCATTAAATCAAAGGAATTACAAAGAAGCTCACCAGCTTGTTCAAATTCCTCATCACTGATTCCACTGATAGAATTTTCAAGAATATCAGTAAAACTCAAGGCATTTTCACAAGGTGATGCTTTAGGATTTTCAAGCAGCGCCTGAATGATAAGTCTTGAACTGTTATTTTTATGTGTTCCTGCAGCATTGATGTATTGAGGATGTCTTATTCCAAGGCTGCTTTCAGAAAGAGCCATTGTTTTAAAAAGCGATCCGTTATTATCAAGAACCTGAGCTGTATAATCACATTCTTCCATCTCAAGACTTTTGTATTGAATTACAATTTGAGTCATATCTGGAGAAAATTCCGGATCTGTTAAAACAAAGAGTTTTTGTTTTTCATTTCTGTCAGTCTGAATTTTTGAATAAATGTCTGATTTACCTGCTTGAGATGACACATGTTTTTTACCGAATGTATTTTCAGAAAGCTTTAATGCTTCATCTTTTGTTATTGGACCGGAAATGAATAAAGCACAGTTTTTTGGCTTGTAATAATTTTCTGCAATATCGTAAAGCAAAAGACGACATGAGCTGGTTTTTGTCTTAGAAAAAATTGTAGGATAAATTCCTGAATCATGCTTCCATGGACTTTCTGAAAAAACTCTGGAATCAATGCTGGAATTAATAAAACCTTCTACACTAAAAGCATTTTCCGTAACCTGTTTTTTTGCTTTTTCAAGTTCACGATTTATATCATCATCTAAAAAGATCGGATCAAAAGCACATACTGCAAGTGCTTTTAATGTATCTTTAACTTCTGATGGGGTTACATAAATTGTATATCGTGAAGAATCTGCATTACATTCACTTTCTAAGCCAGAAAGGATTTTTTTATCTTGGCCGGAGGCATATTTAAACATTTCGGTATACAGTGGAAAAAATCCTGCGTTATCCGGGTTCTGTTTGGAAAAACCTGCCCGTGCATTAAATTCAATTCGTACAAGTGCAGAAGAAAAATCCTCAAGAAGATATACATGCATTCCATCTTCGAGAACATATTCCTCAATTGCAGGATTTGCAAATATCTTCGATGAACATAGAATCAATATTGTTAAAAAAAATATTTTCTGAACTTTTTTAAACATACTCAATCAGTTTCCAGTGTTGCCTTGCATTTTTTTGTCATGTTATTTGAAGCAAGATTATTAGGATAAATTTCAACACATTTTTTTTATATTATAACACTAAATTGAATTTTGACAAATAGCAGCAATTTGTCGTCTAATCATGACATTCCAGCAGTTATAAAACACATTTCGTGTTATAATACTTACTATATTAAATACTTTCCGGGGGAATCTATGGCTAATAGTGATATTGATTCAAAAATAAAAGAACTTCAAAAAATTATTGATGACTCTGACAATATTGTTTTTTTCGGTGGCGCCGGCGTTTCAACAGAATCAGGAATTCCCGATTTTAGAAGTACAGACGGTCTTTACAATCAGGAATGGAAATATCCTCCAGAAACAATTATCAGCCATTCATTTTTTTATTCTAACACAAAGGAATTTTACAGATTCTACAGGGCAAAATTATTACCTGAAGGCTTTGAACCAAACGCTGCCCACTATAAGCTGGCCGAAATGGAAAAAGCAGGAAAGCTTAAGGCTATTGTTACCCAGAACATTGACGGCCTACATCAAAAAGCCGGAAGCAAAGAAGTCTACGAAATCCACGGAAGTACTTTAAGAAACTTCTGTCAGAAATGTCACAGATTCTATGATGATAAATTTATTGCAGAAAGTGCAAATTCCCCAGACCAGATTCCACATTGCACAGAATGTGGAGGAATCGTAAAACCAGATGTAGTTCTGTATGAGGAAGGTCTTGATAATGATTTAATTGATAAAACCGTTAAGGCAATTTCTGAAGCGGACACCCTTATTATTGGTGGGACTTCACTGGTTGTCTACCCAGCAGCAGGCTTCGTAAGATACTTCAGAGGAAGATATCTTGTTCTTCTGAACAAAAGTGAAACTCAAATGGATGATGCAGCAAACCTTGTTATCCACGAGCCTATTGGACAAGTTCTTAGTAAGATTAAGGTATAAAAAAAAGCTGATGCAGTTTGAATGCATCAGCTTTTTTTTACTTTGATGCAAGTTTTGCATCACACTTTTTTATAAAATCAAGTGCACAATAATTTTTAGGATAAAAATCCAGACATTTAGTATACCATTCTTTTGCCTCTGCAAATTTATTCTGTCTGTAATATGTGTATGCGATGGCACAAGTATAATTGTATCTATCAAACTTTTCGCAGATCATATCTTCATCTTCAAGATATGTAGTCATCTGCTGACGGCCTTTTTTTGCATTACCAAAAATTCCTGGCGCATAGCAGCTCTGGGCAGAAACGAGGAACCAACCTATTCCACTTTTAGGAGCAGCCTTAACAATTTTTCTTGCATATGATGCGATTTTTGTACCATGCTGCAGAACATATCCCACAGGCTTAACAATAATATTTCCTGAAAGTGCCTGAGTATAGGCAGCCATTGCATCAGGACAATCGTCAGGCTTTAATGCCATAGCTTTTGATCCGTGTACCATTCCACTTTCATAATATTTTGAAGCCTCTGCCTTGATTCTTTTATTTCTTTCTTCTGGTTCTTCAAATTCCTTTGAAATATCATCAAGTGCATGTTCAAGCTGAGTCAAATCATACAACTCCATAATATACTGACCAAAATAATAATCAGCACGAGAAAGTGTTGTCTCCACCTGATATTCAGTAAAATCAGAAGGCATGTTACTGCTTACTGCATTATAAAGTTTTTCAGCCTGTTCCTTTGTTGTAAGATCATGATTAAAATATGCGTTGATAAAAGTTCTAAGCTCTTTAGTATAAGGAACATCACGCTCATCACTCTGTGCAAACACTGCAAAAGACAAGCTTACAAGTAAAGTTAAAAAAATCTTTTTTACATTTTTAAAATACATAGAAAATATTCTCCCCTTTATTCCTAGGACAACAGAAAAAAATTTGTCATCCCCATAATATTAATACTATTTTGAAATTTCCTTTTTGATTGCATTCAAAAGTTCAGAATACTCTGTAAATGCTGGGAACTGAGGATATTCCTTGATGATACTTTCTGTTGAACGGAAGAGATATCCTGCTTTTGAAGCCTGAATCATTCCAAGATCATTGAAAGAGTCACCTGAGGCAATAGTTTCATATCCAATTGACTGTAATGCTTTTACAGTTGTAAGTTTACTTTTTTCACAACGCATTTTATAACCTGTAATTTCGCCATCAGGAGCAACTTCAAGTGTATTACAGAAAATTGTTGGAAGTCCAAGCTTTTTCATCAAAGGACCTGCAAACTGATCAAAAGTATCGCTGATAATAATTGTCTGACAGTTAGCACGAAGTTCATCAAGAAATTCTTTTGCACCTGGAAGCGGATCAATCTTTTCAATTGTTGCCTGAATCTCTTTCAATCCAAGACCGTGCTGTTTTAAAATATCAATACGATATTTCATAAGTTTATCATAATCAGGTTCATCACGTGTTGTACGACGAAGCTCTGGGATTCCTACAGCATCAGCAAAAGCAATCCAGATTTCTGGAACAAGCACACCTTCAAGGTCAAGACAAGTAATATACATAATAATTTCCTCTATAATATATATAAGATATAAAAAATATATCACATAGTCAAAAGTCATTCAATTAAGTGCCGCTTTTGACATTTTTTTAATATCCACTTAAAATATTTTTATGGAGAAAATATGCAAAACTATTTTAAATTTTTTGTATTATTTAATATTTTAGCTGCAACATCTATCGTCTGGTCTCAGAGTAAAGAAAGAGATGTTCCTTATACCAAAGCTCTTTATACATTTATCGACCATTATTACAATAACCAGATTTCATCAATGGATATGGCTGAGGAATTTTATATTACTGCTGTTGATTCACTGCCAGAATGCTTTACTGAATATAGCAAATTAGTACATCTTTCCCGTTGTGAATTTTTCCTTGGAATGTATGTAATGGGAGAATATGATTTTTCTTCAATCGAAAAAATTAAAAGTATAACCGACACAACAGATAACACAAAGAATTTATCACAGCAGATTAAAAATAAAAAAGCTCAGGCAGCCTCATATTTTGACAAAGCCATTTCACTTGCACAGGAGGCACTAAAAATCCGTGAAGGTTCTGATGCCTACATTATTTATGCAATGGCTATTTCTTCCAATTGTACAGTTAAAAATTCCTCGTATGTAATAAACAATGGATTAAAAGTCGGCTCCTATTCAAAAAAAGCTCTTCAGCTTGATTCAACAAATGGAACTGCCTGCTACTATCAGTATGCACAGGATTTATATGCTCCTGCATTTTTTTCTAATTACAAGCGGGGCTATAGCAAAATGCTTTCGTTCTATAACAATGATAGTTTAAGAAAAGAAAAAATGGATAATTATTATTTTATTACAGGCATTGCTTATTCCTTTTATAAAACAAACAATTATCCAGAAGCACTTGAATGGTATAAAAAATCTCTTGAAATTTATCCAAACAATCAGTTTGCATTAAAAATGATTAAACTCTTAAGTAAAATATAATCGAATAAAAAAAACAGATGCAGTTTTCTGCATCTGTTTTTTTTGGTTATCAATCTAAGTTTATAGCCTTAGTTCTTTTTCCATGTATTTGTTTTAACAGTTCCTGATTCATGCCAGATTTCAAACTGAATTGAATCTGTTTTTGTCAAATCCATAGCTGCATAGAATTCAGCAAGATTAGAAACTTTAGTTCCATTTACAGCTGTAATGATATCACCATTCTGGAGTTTCAAAGCTGCAGCTGGCGATTTAGAAATAACATTCGATACAGTAACACCTTTTACTTTATCAGAAACCTTGAGCTGTTTACGCACTTCATCTGTGAGAGGAATTGCGATAAATCCTGGCCAAAGCTTTGAATTATCATTTGAAACTTTTTCAGTTCTTTCTTCAACAGTTACTGAAACTTCCATTGTTTTTCCACCACGGATAAGCTTGAACTTTCCTTTCTGTCCAACACGAAGAATAGCAACATCCCGTACAAGCTGATCAACAGAAGTTACTTTATTTCCGTTAAGTTCAGTGATATAGTCTCCAGCCTGAATACCAGCTTTCTGTGCCGGGCTATCTGCAAAGACCTGAGAAGCAAAAGCACCTTCTTCATCTTTAATACCAAGTGATTCTTTATATTCAGGTTTTACATTTGTAAGACTTACACCAATCCAGCCGTAAGTAATTTTTCCTGATTGGATAAATTCATCAATAGCATATTTAATGTTGTTAATAGGAATTGCAAAACCAAGTCCAACATTTCCACCTGTTCCAGTAGCAATCCATGTATTAATACCAATTACCTGACCATAGATATTAAGCAATGGTCCACCAGAGTTTCCCTGGTTGATTGCTGCATCTGTCTGAATAAAATCATTGATATTTCCAATACCATCACCAGAGCGACCTGTAGCACTTACAATACCCTGAGTTACTGACTGGCGGTAGCCAAGTGGAGCACCCATTGCATAACAGATATCACCTGTCTGAACTGCATCAGAATCTCCCAGAACAGCAAGCGGAATATTTTTATCCTTTGCTTCAAAAGAAACAAGAGCGATATCCATTCTTTCATCTTTACCAACAAGCTTTCCATCAAACTGACGGCCATCATTAAGCTTTACAGTAATTTCTGTAGCCAAGCCTGCTACATGATTATTTGTAAGAACATAATATGTATCACCATTTTTACGGATAATAACACCTGATCCTAGTCCCTGTGTCTGATATGTATCAGGACCAAAATCATTCTGAGGCGATCCAAAGAAGAAGAATGGTGTATCTCCAAATGGATTTTTTGAACGAGTTCTTGTTTCAGTAACATCAATTTCAACAACTGAAGGAAGAACTTCTCGGCTGATAGAACGATTTACATCCTGAAGAGCTTCAACTACACTTAAAGAAGTTTTTGGAATTTCAACAACTCCTTTATTATCTTCTGTTTTTTCTGTACTCTGTGCAAAAGCTGTGTTTGCACTACCACGATCTTTTTTTCCATTGCATGAAAACAATAAAACAGCAAATGCTACAAGAGCTACTGCGCTGCATCCAATGATGTATTTAATACCCTTTTTCAAATTATTGCCCTCCTAAGGCTCTGTTTAAAATAATGAATGTCTTATTAAAAAGTTACAACTTTGTAAGAATTTCTGTATGATCTTCAAAAACAGCAACAGTATGTTCTTCGTGGGCTGAAGGAAGTCCGTCACAAGTAATAACAGTCCAACCGTCTTTTGCAGTTTTTACATCAGCTGTTCCGAGATTAATCATAGGCTCAATTGCTAAAACCATACCTGGCTGGATTCTAGGATTTGCCCCACCCCAGTCCGCTACATTTGGAATACTTGGATCTTCATGAACATCAAGTCCTACTCCATGACCGCAGTAATCATAAACTACGCCATAGCCATGCTTTGCAGCAACTTCATATACTGCACGACTGATATCTTTGATTCTGTTTCCAGTTCGACAGGCATCAATTCCGGCCTGAAGTGCTTCAAGAGTTACTTCATCAAGTTTTCTAACTTTTTCAGGAACATTTCCTACAAGCACAGAGTGAGTTGAATCTGAAATATATCCATCAAGATCAATTCCAACATCAAGACAAACAATGTCGCCATCATGAATTATTTTTTTAGTCGAAGGAATTCCATGAATAACTTCTTCATTTACGCTGATACATGCAGCTCCAGGAAAATCTTCTCTATACCAGGCTGGTGTTCCACCATGACCGATAATAAAATTTTTACAAAGATCGTCAACCTGTTTTGTAGACATTCCGGCCTTTACTTGTGGAAGTACTTCTTTAAACATAGCTGCAAGAAGATGACAACTTTTTCTAATACCATTGATTTCATCTTCGTTTTTCAATCTGATCATATAATTCCTCTTTATTAAATTTTAATTCTGTGCATTATTTTATGTTTTGACTGATTTTTCTAGCTTCTTCCATACAGATAAGGGAAGTAGCTTCATCACCGATCCTTTTGTAAACCTGAGCCATCTTTTCAAGCAAAAAAACATCCTCTTTAGGACCTAATTCCAGATCCAGAGCCCGTTCCCAGACATCTAAAGCCAGCTCATCATTGATTACACCATCTAGTTTAGTACGCAAAATATTTTTTGTAAATGCAATCACTTCCGGAAAGAACAGTCTGAAATAATTGAAAGATCGTTCCATTATAATTATTTGTTCAAGAAGCAAAAAGGCATCGTAATATTCTCCGCGCCACACAAGTTCCTCACTGAGAATAAAACCATAGTCCATAAAATTTTCACGTGTAAACCAGTGCTTCAAGCTAAAGTCAGCATGTTCAGTATTCATTCTTTTAAATTCTTTTACAGCATCATCTTCACGTTCATGCATGAGATCAAAAACAATAAGCTTTGCACGACTTTCTTCATCTGTACGGGTCATAAGCCATTCACGGTAATCAAACGAAGTATCATTTTTTTTACGGAATATTTGATGTGCATTAAAAGAGGAATCGAAAACCTGGCGGCTTTTAGCATCAGAAAGAATACGATACGCCTGCACAACCTTTGCAAATTCCTCTGATGTCTGATGAGTTCTTGATTTATCAGGATGTAATTTTTTTACTTTATTTCTGTAAGCGCGTCTGATTTCAGCTAATGTGCTGTCAGGCTTTACGCCAAGGATTTGATATAAATCTTCCATAATTTTCTATACTTAATTATTGAAATATTTCTATTGAAGATGTTTATATTGAATTTCAATATCAGGGTCTTTTACAACTATTACAGAGCAAGGAGCATTTGCAATTATTTCTCTGTTTGCCAATGAAAGTGAATTGTCGGTATTTTCCCAGGAGTAACTTTTTGCCGATACACCTTTCTCACCGCCAAGAATCAAAAGTTCAGCTTCTGTTTCTTTTACACAATTTACAACTTCCAGACAAACAGAACCTTTTCGAATTTCACCTTTTGTTTTCAACCCCTTTGCTTCTGCAAGTTCAATAACATAATCAATATATTTTTCACCGTCAGAAGTAAGGCTTTTTTCATACATTTCACTTTCGTCGGCAACAAGAAAGTGCCCCATTGTAAGGCGTTTGATAGTAGCAGTATCTACAACATAAACAAATTTAAGATTCAATTTAAGCTGCTTTGTAAGAATAATTCCATACATGGCTGCATGAATTGAACTTTGAGAACCGTTAACTGCTACTACAATATTTTTTACAAGACTTATGCTCATTATTTTTAATCCTACTTTTCTTTTTTGTTCTTCAATGCTTTAAGTACAAATACATTTTCACGTTCTCTTTCTTCAAGAACGCTTTCTATATATTTTACAGTTTCTTGTGTCTGCGGAATCACCATCTTATCAAGAGCATTAACCCTTCTCTGTGTTTTCTTAACTTCACTGGCAAGACGCCATACAATTGTTCTGATTGAAGCCATATCCGTAAGAAGTTTTAAAAGCTCAAAGAAATATGCAATACAATGATCACAGGATGCTGAAGTTCCCAAAGCAGAATAAAAGAGCTGTTTTTCAGGAAGCTTTACATCAATTGCAGGAAAGTTCATTCCTCCGATTGTAGTAGATTTTTCTTTAATAATGTAATCGTACTTTACACCATTAGCTATCTGTTCTACCCTGTCCCCACCAACCTGCATAAGCATTTTTTTCAATGCCGGATATGCTTTTTCAACAAGTGCATCAATATCTTGTTCAAGAAGTTTTACCTTCTCCACCATATGCATTAATTCCATTATAAGAATTTCTCTTTTCTGCTCAAGAAGCTCATAGCCATTTTGTGAAATAGAAAGCTGTTCTTTCATGGAGAGTAGATTTGATTTTGTTGGTGCAACATTAAGCTTTGCCATATATTATGCCTTTACTTTAATGATTCCAGAATCAATTATATCTTCGTCCTTTGGAAGATATTTTTCGATATACTCAGGTTTAATGCGGACAAGTTCATCTTTAGGAAGGATCTTAAGTACACGCCATCCGATATCTAAAGTTTCATCGATTGAACGGTTTTCGTATTCTCCCTGAGAAAGGAACTGCTGTTCAAAAGCTTCACCGAATTTAAGATACAGCTTATCAAGTGTTGAAAGTTCTTCTTCTCCAATGATTGATGCAAGGTTACGTATTGATTTTACCTTTGAGTAAGAAGCAAAAAGCTGACTTGAAACATTTGCGTGATCTTCACGTGTCATTCCATCACCGATACCGTCTTTCATAAGACGGCTCAATGAAGGAAGTCCTGCCACAGGAGGATACATTCCCTTCTGCGAAAGTTCGCGGTCAAGTACAATCTGTCCTTCTGTAATATATCCTGTAAGGTCAGGAATCGGATGAGAGATATCATCGTTAGGCATTGTCAAAATAGGAATCTGTGTAATCGAACCTTCACTTCCTTTAATGCGTCCAGCTCTTTCATAAATTTCTGCAAGGTCAGAATACAGATATCCAGGATAACCTTTACGACCTGGAACTTCACCACGAGTTGTAGAAATTTCGCGGAGTGCTTCGCAGTAGTTTGTCATATCAGTCAATACAACAAGAACGTGCATTCCCATTTCGTATGCAAGATATTCTGCTGCAGTCAATGCACAGCGAGGTGTAATGATTCGCTCGATAGAAGGAGCATCTGCAAGAGACTCAAACATTACTACCTTTGAAAGTACTCCAGATTCTTCAAATGTATCTCTAAAGAATCGAGCAACATCATATTTAATTCCCATTCCTGCAAATACCATTACAAACTGATCATCAGTTGAACGGAGCTTTGCCTGACGAATGATTTGTGCTGCAAGGCGGTTATGTGGAAGTCCGTTTCCTGAGAAGATAGGAAGCTTCTGTCCGCGAATCAATGTATTCATTCCATCAATGGAAGAAATTCCAGTCTGGATAAAGTCTCTTGGATAGATACGTGCATATGGGTTAATTGGATTTCCGTTTACATTAATTTTCTTTGAAGAAACGATTGAGGCAAAACCATCAATAGGTTCTCCAAGACCATTAAAGATACGACCGAGAAGATCTGGTCCAACACGGAGCTCCAAAGGTTCTTCAAGAAATTCTACAGTTGTATCTTTAAGATCGATTCCTGTTGTCGAACCGAAAATCTGAACGATTGCAACTTCATCAGATACATCAATTACACGTCCTGTTCTTTTTTCTCCAAAACGGTCACGAACATAAACTGTTTCATTATAAGCAACATTTTCAGAACGTTTAACAACAACAATTGGTCCGTCAACTGATTTTACTCCACGATATTCTACGCCTTTCATACAGCAGCCTCCGATACCTGATAGATGCGTTCAAGTTCTGTAAATTCTGAATCAAGAAGATTTTCAATTTCGTTAATTGATTTCATATCATCATTCTTAACCAATGATTTAATACGAATGATTTTTTCACGGGAACTTAATGCAACAACCTTTGGAAGTGGAGCACCAGCCTTAACCACAGCAAGAGCTCTATTATAGTATTTCATAATGAGAACAAGAATTTTAATCTGTTTTTCAACACCACAATATGCATCAATATCATCAAACGCATTCTGCTGTAAAAATCCGTTCTTCATCATTTCTGCAACAACAAGAACAATTCTTTCAGAATCAGGAAGTGCATCAGCTCCAATAAGACGGACAATCTGTTCAAGTTTCTGTTCTTTCTTCAAAAGTTCAAGAGCTCTGTATCTGACTTCTGCCCACTGTGGATTTGTTTTTTCCCACCAGTCTTTTACTTCTTCTGCATATTCCGAATATGAATCAATCCAGCTGATAGCAGGATAATGACGTGCGTTTGCAAGTTCGCGGTCAAGTGCCCAGAAGCAGCGGATGAATCGTTTTGTATGCTGAGTTACAGGCTCAGAGAAGTCACCACCAGGAGGAGAAACCGCTCCGATTACAGAAACACTTCCTTCTTTGTTACAGAGTGAAGTAATACGACCAGCACGTTCATAGAACTCTGCAAGGCGTGTCGGTAAATATGCAGGGAATCCTTCTTCTGCCGGCATTTCTTCCATACGACCTGAAAGTTCACGGAGCGCCTCTGCCCAGCGGGATGTTGAGTCAGCCATGATTGCAACTGCCATTCCCATGTCCCGGTAATATTCTGCAAGTGTAATTCCTGAATAAAGAGAAACTTCGCGGGCAGCAACCGGCATGTTGGAAGTGTTTGCAATAAGAATAGTTCGTTCCATCAAAGAACGTCCTGTTCTAGGGTCAATCAGCTCAGGGAATTCTGTAAGAACGTCGGTCATTTCGTTACCGCGTTCACCGCATCCGATATAAATAATAATGTCAGCATCACACCATTTTGCAACGGCATGCTGAGTCATTGTCTTTCCTGTTCCAAAGCCTCCAGGTATTGCAGCAGTTCCGCCCTTTGACAGTGGAAAGAACACATCAATAACTCGCTGTCCTGTTAAAAGTGGTTCTGTTACACCAAGCTTTGCAGCATAAGGGCGAGGTTTACGAACAGGCCAGACCTGGCTAAGCTTGATTTCTTCGTCAAGTTCAGTTGTGGCAATAACTTCGTCAACGTTATAGGAACCATTCCCTTTAAATGACTTTAATGTTTTACCTTTAATATATGGAGGAACCATAATGGAATGAAGAACAGATTCTGTTTCTTTAACTGTTCCCAATACCTGCCCGATACTGATATCACTACCTTCTGTAATACCATCAAGAGCTGTAAAGTCCCATTTTTTTTCTGTATCAATTGGTGTTGTTCTCTGGCCCGGCAAAAGGAAAGAACCTTTGTCTTCGTACATTGCCTTAAGAGGACGCTGAATACCATCATAGATTGTACCAACAAGACCAGGACCAAGTTTTAATGACAATGGAGCTTCTATACATTCAACTTCTTCTCCAATCTCCATACCTGTGTCATCTTCATAAACCTGAATTACGGCCTTACCTTCATTCTGACGGATAATTTCACCTATCAATTTATTTTTTCCAACATTTACAACATCGTAAAGACCACAGCCTTCTAAACCGTCTGCGTAAACGATAGGACCTGCAATGCGTGTAATTTTACCAGTTATCATTCAGGAAGCCTCCCGCCAAACAAAGTAACTGCTAATTCCTTTCTATATTTATCAATTAATTCAGTGATTACTTCTTCAAGAGTAAGACGTATTTTAACGCTTTTATCTTCTGAAAGAAGAATTACACCTTCATGGATTTCAATTCCATCAACGGCCTCTGAGCCTGATTTTGCAAACTCAACTGAAGAACAGCTGTTGATTTTGACCTTGCTGCTCAATGTACTTTTTACATATGCAGGATCAAATCCGTAAACTGCAGCATCAAAGGTTCTGTCAGAAACAAGGTTACTAAATTGATTCAACAGTGAAACTGCCAGTTCAAATCTTTTTTCTGAAGAAAGTGTTTTTAAATATTCGTTAATACCCTTAGCGATAGAAGAACTGATGTATGAAACAAGAAAGCGTGATTTTTCAAGAGGCATACTTGAGTCCAGATCTTTTTTAACCTGATCTGCCTTCTGATTAAAATAAATTTCTTTTTCCTTCTTTGCTTCTTCAAGACGGGATTCTACCTGTGCCATAATCTGGTCACATTGGGAATCAGCATTTCTTAAAATTTTTTCAGCCTTTTTTCTTGCATCGTCCTGGATTTCTTTATCAAGGATTTCCGCAGATCTAAGTTCTTCCATATTTTTTTTCCTTAACGCAAAATGCTAGACATGAATTCCTACAGCTTCACGAATCGACTCTGTAAGGGATTTCTTTCCGCTGATTTTTCCCCGAAGGCCAGGAATTTCTACGATAAGTGGAAATTTTCCCTGCATCTGCCATTCATTAATTTCTTCTTCAATCATGACAGATATATCTTCAGTTAAAATGAGTACTTTAGGAATGTCTGAACTTACGGGAGCAGAAACAAGTGAACTTTTACCAGTAACTTTATTAAAGGCATCAAGAGCCTGATTGCGGTTTGTCGCATATGTACCCTTAACTCCTACAAGAGCAAAAGCAAGAACAAGTTCCCGCTCTCCAATAATATAATATTCCAAATTAGAACCTTAATTTTTCTAGAGAATAATAATTAAAAGTGCAACAAGGAATCCCCAAAGACAGATACCTTCAGCAAGACCTACGAATGGAAGAGCTTTACCAGAAAGTTCAGCATTTTCACTCATAGCCCCCATTGCTGCAGCACCAATTTTTCCTACTGCCATACCACCAGCGACACAAGCAAGACCTACTGCAAGACCTGCAGCAATATACTTAATTGCCTTTGCATTATCTTGTGGAGCCTGCTGTTCAACCTGAGTCTCTGTTGCAGGATTCTTCACTGATTCTTCAGCGAAAATTCCTGCAACTGCGAATAAAGCTAAAACTGACATTACGATAAAAAATTTCTTGTTCATATTGAACACTCCTTATTTTTGTTTGTCAGATATATTATCTGACTCTTATTTATCTATTTGAATTCAGGTGTTGAAGTAAACTGGAATGGTTTAAATTCGCGACCTGTTTCATTAAAGAACTTAGAGAAAAATTCGTAATACTGCAAACGAATAACCTGAATTGCAACAATCATTCCTTCAAGAACGATTACGATTACGTTACCAATAATTGAAATTGCAATACCACCAACAGCAGGTGCAAGTCCACTCATTTTTGCAATGATAAAACCAAGAACCGCATGAGCAAGAGCAAATGCACCAACACGTAAAAAGCTTACAGTATTCGACATATAACCAGAAAGCACTTCGATAACCTCTACAAGTCCGCCGATAAGTACTGCACCCAATCCGTTTTCTATGACAGGTCGTTCTCCATCAATAAGTCTTTCAAATGGTTCTCCGAAAGCTGCAAAGAACAATGTTACACCAATAACAATCCAGTCATAAATCTGAGGTGTCATTTTTAAAAGGAATATACGTACAACAAAAATAATCACATACCAGAAGAAACATGCACCAGACAGTCCATACTTTCCGAAAAATGCTTTACCAAATTTCTTTCTCGATAAATTGTTGATTATGTTTAAAATCAAACCTGTTGAGTTAATAATAAATCCGACTGCAACTGAGAAACCAAAGAATTTAAACATATTGACAATTGAATGAGGATCAGAGCTTGGCATCATGTGCAAAATTGGATGGCGGGCTTTTCCGAACAATCCTGTAATCCACAAAGACACAGGTTCCAGAATTTCTTCATTTGCGAAGAATTCTCCGGTAAGTACACCCATAATCATACTGGTTATACCAATAGCCATAAAAATAGGTGCAAACTTATTCCATCCGCCAACCTTGATAACCTTTGCAGCCATCAAAATTCCTGCTAAAAGAAATACAAGTCCCTGTCCTGCATCACCAAACATGATACCGAAAAGAATAGTAAAGAAGATTGCAACAAATGGAGTTGGATCGATAGTTCCGTAAACTGGAGAACCGTAACTGAAAATCATTCTCTTAAATGATGAAACAAATTTACCATGTTTCAATTCTACAGGAACCTGTTCTCTTCCGTTTACAACACTAGGGACTTCTTCAGGTTCATATTTTCTGATTGCAATTCTTTTTTCTGTAATTGTCTCAAGATGTTTAATAACATCATCTGTATCTAAGAGAGGAATCCAGCCTGTAATTCTGTAAACATGCTTTGTTGATTCAAGTTTATTTTCTGTAGCACGAACCTGACAAGCAAGAGACATTTTTCCAAGCAAAGTATTAATCGAAACTTTATGAGTATCAGCAAAATTAATTCTTTGTTTAGAAAGCAATTCCAGTTTTTTATCAGATTCAGCCTTCTGAACTTTAAGGGAATCAAGAACATCATCAGGAATTCCTTTAAAATCTTCAGGTATTTCCATATTAATAAAATTATGTTTTTTTAATTCTGTATCAAGTGCAAATCTACCTTTTTTAGAACTTGCTGCAAGAATTCTTGATTTATCTTCTCCCAACGGAAGAACAATTGCACGATTACCAATATCAAATTTAAGTTCATCAAATTCTTTAGGATCGATCTTTCCGATACGGAGTGAAAGAAATGAAAGATGTTCAAGCTCCGAATAAGATGCCTTTAAATTTGAAAATGCAAGGGCTTCATCATAAGCCTCTGTAATACGTTTATTATTATCGTGTTCATCAGCATCCTGCTTCTGAAGTTCTTTTATATCATTAACAATTGATGTAACAGCATCAAAGTCCTGAGGTTCTGGTAATTCACATTTAATAATTGGATCAGAGAATTCATTAAGGTTAAGATATGCTCTGACCTGATCAAGACTGCGATAATATTCAAGTTCCTGATTAATAGACTCCCTGGATTTTTCAGTTTCATCAAAAGCCGACTGAAATTGAAAACAGCCCTGCTTTCCCAAATAAGAAAGCACTTTCGAAATATCCTGCTTGAGAACCATTAATTCTATAAGTCGCATTGGAGTTGTTTTTGCCATATCTATCTCCTACTTTCTACTACACAATTGATTTAATAAACAGATCTGTATCAATATTCAGTCTGATTGCTTCTGTAGCAGTTCTGATATTAGTCAGTTCTTCCCTCTTAATAAAAAACCATGTAATTAAAACCATCGAGGTAAAAGGATTTTTATGAAATTCCCTTTTCATTGATGAAGCAAATTCTTTAGAAACCTGTTCCTCAAAATATAAAGGATCAAGTTTCCAGAATTTTCCATCATCGTTATTATTCAGTAATTTTACATATTTGAATTTTGCCCAATCATCAAAAAGATCAATTTTATAATCAAGAATTTTCAATGCATCGCCAGCAAACAGATCTCCACTACTTTTCTTTTCATCAAGATAAATAAGATGTTCACTGATTTTATCAGCATCCATATTGTAAAAGACTTTAAGACGCATTGCCCATGTAATATTCATAAGAGAATAATGTTTGGCAATAATATTTCGGGCAACCTCTCTTTCTGGCTTTGGAAGTTTCTGAATTGAACTCCATATTTTCTTAATGAACTGAGTATCAACACTATTGGCTAAAAGATTCACTTCTTCTGTTAATGGAACTTTATTATACCAGCTAAGTTCTGTCCCAGAAGTCATTCTGGCAATATCAGGCCACTTATCGTAGTTAAGAATATTATATGGTTTTATAGACTGAAATTCGATTTCACCGGAATTGTTTGCAGCAAGCTTTGCACCGGCATTTTTTATATTTTCATAATCGAACCACTGAAGCAGATCAAGAAGAACAGGAGCTGGTTTTGAATATGACGAAACCAGCATTATATATTCATTAATAAATTTCTGAGCGGCTTTTTTTTCAATTTTCTGTGCGAGAATTGTTTGAGGAACGACAGGAACTTCATCAGTAAATAAAAGAGACCAGAGTTCCTGCAAAGATTTCACATTAAATAATTTTACAGCTTTAGAACCAACAAATGATTTTGCAAGCATTCCACTTGCTTTGGCATATACATAACAAGCTGCTCCAGTACGATCCATAATTGTCGTCCTGTTATGCCTTAAACAAGGTTTTATTCAAGAAAGAATTAAAAGCATCCACATCTTTTTCTGAATTTGAAATCTTGTTTTTATAAGATTCAATTTCAGCATTATGAGCTGCTTCATACCCCTGGATTTTCTTATTAAAGTCATTCTCAAGGGTTTCAACTATATCACGATATTTTGTGTAGAAAAGTTCGTCAGCTTTTGTTTTAGCTTCTGTGATGCGTTTGTTACTTTCAATCTGGGCATCATCAATAAGTGCAGTGGCCTGGCTCTCAACTTCGAGCAAATGACTGATAACATTAACTTCGTTTTCTGCCATTATCTTACTCCTTAAAACTGGATGCGCAGTGAGCGTATTTTTATAAACTCTGTTCTGCTTGAACAATTGCCTGTACTACCTGAGCACAGGAGTTTTTGTCCATAAGACTTTTATAAAAATCAGGTACATCAAACATAAGAGCTAATCGCTTCAGAATATTAAGGTGCAGTGCAGCATCATCAGCTGGAAACAGAAACATAAAAATAATATGAACTGGTTTACCATCAAGAGCTTCGTAATCGATTCCCTCTTTACTGATTCCTACTGCACAAATCGGTTTCTTAATTTTTGCAGTTATAGCATGTGGAATTGCAATACCTTGAATTATTCCCGTAGACATTTTCTTTTCGCGCTCAAACAAAGAATCAAGTACTTCGCTACGGTCAAGACCAGGACAAGAAGCAACAAAGAGTTCCGTCATTTCTTCAAAAACTTCATCCTTATCTTCACTTTCAAGATTAATATTGATAGTCTCTGGTCTTAATAATTCCTCTAGCATTATAAATTCCGGTTATATACTAAATTATTCCTGAACAGCTTCTGCTGCAGACATTGAACTTTCTGTAGCCTCAACTGCTGGAACTTCTTCTTTATACCAGTCGTCGAATCCTTCTGTGTTCTGCTTTTCTTCGATTTGTTCGATAGCTTCAGTAGAGTTAACATCTCTTACAGCTGGAGCTTTGTTGAAACGAGCAATCAAGAGTGCAACTACGAAGAAAAGAGCAACAAGGACAAAAGTTGCTTTATTCAAAACACTTGAAGAGTGTGAACCAAATGCAGCTGTACCAGAACCTGAGAGCAATCCTCCAAGTCCACCACCTTCATCATTCTGTACAATAACGAGAAGAATAAGGATAACACTGATAATTGCAAATAAAACGATAAGGGCAACTTTTAATCCATTAACCATAATTAATACTCCAAATGGGCCTACACATTACAAGCCCCGTAATTTTTCAAATTTGTGTAATAATAATCTATAAAAGAATTGTAGTCAATAATCCTTTATTTTCTAAATATTGAATTATCAAGTAAACTTTCTACAATTAATTTAACAAGGGCAGAAACTTCATCACGAACTTCGTCATCAATTTTTGAGATTGCCTTTAACATTTTTGCAGAATTCTTCAATAGATTTGCTTCAATCTCAGAATTTGTCGATGCACCGGTTGCTTCAAGCACGGAAAATACAGAATCTATAATCTTAGCCCGTTTATCTTCTGAAATAGGCTTTAACCAGGCATTGATGCTGGTATTAAGAGAAAGGCTCTTTGCATCAAGTTCATCAGCAGTTACAAAATCTTTTCCTAATATCTGCCATGACATAAGATCATGCTGCATAATTCCATGCTGAACACTTTCAACTACTGTGTATCTGTCTAAATGTTCAAAGAACATTCCCACCACAGAAAAGTGCGGAAACCAGCTGTTAATCTTTGGCATTGCAGCTTTATACTCAGGAGTATCCATAACCTGAGAAGTAAAGCCAGGACCGTCAAAGTTGTAAATTTCAACAAGCCGTTTTCTGAAAGATTTATTTATAAATGAACCTGCATATACTGCAAGATTTCCACCTTTTGAATGGCCTGCAATGCGTATCTTTCCTTTGCATTTTTTTGCAATATGATTTGCATAATCAACAGCATCCTGTTGAGAAGGAACTCCGGTATTAAGGGCAAGGTTAAAATCTTCTTTCCAGCCAACAATAGTATCATCTGTTCCACGATATACGATGAACGGATCAGATGGCTTCGAAAACTTCCCTTTTGTATTCAAAAGGAATGTTACAGCAGAAAACTGTTCTTCACTAGAAAAGTCAATTTTATTTGAATAAGCGCACATAACCAGTGAACCAAAACGCTTAGATTTGGCAGCAGCCTCAAGAACATCAACCGTTTTTCGGTTTATTACCATTCCAAGGTCGCATCGGTCCTCATAATCAGGTGCGCTGCGGAATTTATCCCACACAATCTTAAGTGGCATTCCCAATTCTGGATTTGCAGGCACAATAGAATCAAAATTCAAATAAGAAAGTTGAGCCATAATAGCAGCATCAACATCATTGAATGGATCCTGTTCAAAGGTCAAATCTCCACGCCAGTTAAAATAATCAAGTATATTTGACATCATTACCTCTACAAATGATACAACAAATTATTTATTTTTTTGCTCCTGTTTCCAGCTTTTCATATCAAGTTCATTACGAAGAATTCTGCGGAGAAATTTTCCATCCTTTGAAAGATCCTTATCCTTCCAGTTTCCTTTAGCTTCACGGTCTGCATTGAATGCAAGAATACCAGAATCTTCGCCTTTATTGTTAACAGACCAGTTAGCCCAAGAGATATTATGAGCTTTCAAAAATTCCATCCATTTCAATGTTTCTTTTTCGTATACTCCGCCATCACCACTAGCCTGTGTTGTACCCCATTCTGTAACGAAAATCGGAGTTCCAGCTTTAAGCGCATTAGCAACATTTTTACGAGCTTCTGCTTTATGTGAACCTGCATAGAAATGGCATGTATACATTACATTCTTTCCATTTTTCAGCGGATCAGATGATGGTGCCATTACCTGTGAGCTCCATACAGGAGTTCCTACAATGATAATATTATCCGGGTCATTCTTTCTGATTACTTCAATAATTTCTTCAGCATAAGGTTTAATGTTATCACTCCAAGTTACTTTTTCGCCGTTTGGTTCATTACAGATTTCATAGATAACATTTGGTTTATCGCCATATTTTTTAGACATTTCATCAAAGAATTCCACAGCATATTTTTTGTAAAGCAATGGATCATGTTCTTCAAGAACATGCCAGTCAACAAGAACATACATTCCGTTTTCAATACATGCTTCAACAGAATCTGTAACTCTTTCTTTCAATGCAGGATTTGAAACATATCCACCCTGACCGCCTGTATACAAAGCAGCACGCCAGATCTGACAGTTCCAGTCATCCCGCAGCCAAGTAATTACATCCTTATTGGCATATTTTCCATACCAGTGAAGACCATGAGAACTCATTCCTCTAAGCTGCACAGGATTTCCATTCTGATCACAAAGATCAGTTCCGATTACCTGGAGCTGACCATAACGTTCTACTACAGTTTTTCCATCTTCGATTGCAAGATGAGTATCATTAGCATATTTACTGTTTACGCAACTTACAAATGAAAGAGCTGCTGCAAAAGTGGCAGCAAATAGCATTACTGATTTTTTCATAAAAAACCACCTGAATTAAAATATTTTAAATATAAAACTTTAATAAGTTTAACACACATAATAAAGTAAGGCAAATTAAAAATTGTAATAAATTCTTTTAAAATACTAGACATAGTTATTTCAATTTGATATATTCCTAATTACGAAGTTTCATTAAGCGAGAGTGGTGAAACTGGCATACACGCTAGACTTAGGATCTAGTGCTTCGGCTTGAGGGTTCAAGTCCCTCCTCTCGCAAGTTCTTCGCTTTTACAGCAGGAACGGAAAAGCAAAATATTTTTGCGGGAATAGCTCAGTGGTAGAGCGCCACCTTGCCAAGGTGGATGTCGCGGGTCCAACTCCCGTTTCCCGCTCTAGCAGTTTAACTGCATTAATCAGAGCGCAAAACTCAATATTTTGCGGGAATAGCTCAGTGGTAGAGCGCCACCTTGCCAAGGTGGATGTCGCGGGTCCAACTCCCGTTTCCCGCTCTAAATTAAAGCGATTCGAGAGCAATCTGAATCGCTTTTTTTTTCATTTATTTTTTTTGTAAAGAGGAAAAAGATCGTGAAATTAACAAAAAAATACGAAAAACTCGAAAAATCTGCAGTAAAACTTACAGTAACAGTAGATAAAAGTGAACTCGAAGCTATCTATAACAAAGTAACTGCTAACTACTCAAAGAACGCACAGATTCCTGGTTTTAGAAAAGGACATGTACCAGCAAAGGTACTCGTACAGAAATACGGCGATGCTCTTAAAGCAGACACTTTGAGCGAAGCAATTGATGGATCTTTGAACGAAATCTTCTCTGACGAAAACGAAAAAGACAACCGCCCACTTCCATACGCACAGCCAAAACTCGAAGCTGTTCCAGAAATGGATCTTACAAAAGATTTGACATACACAGTAACTTATGACGTTCTTCCAAAAGTTGAAGTTAAAAACTTCTCTGGAATTACAGTAAAAGAACCACAGGTTACAGTTGGAGATGCAGAACTTGCTGAAGAACTCAAAGCAATTCAGGAACGCAATGCAACAGTAATTGACAAGAAAGATTCTGAAGCAGTTGCAAAAGATGATATTGTTACTATCAACTACTCAGAGCTTGATGATAACGGAGCACTTATTGCAGGTTCAAAACGCGAAGGTTTCGTATTCACTGTAGGATCTGGCGAAAACCTTTACAAAATCGATGACGAAATCATCGGTATGAAGAAGAACGAAACAAAAGAAATCACAAAAACATATGCAAAAGATGATGCAGATGCAGATCTGGCTGGAAAAACAAAGAAAATCAGCGTAACAGTTACAGCTATCAAACTCCGTAACCTCCCTGCTCTCGATGATGACCTTGCACAGGATGTTAACGAAAAATACAAGACTCTTGATGACCTTAAGAATGATCTTAAACATCAGATGGAAGTTGCAAAAGACCGCCGTGTTAAGGAAATGAAAAACAATGACCTTCTTACACAGCTCGTTGAAAAGAACCAGTTCGATCTTCCTGCAAGCATGCTTGCTGCAGAGCTTGAAGGCCGTTTCAACATGATGGCACAGCAGTTCCAGACAACACCACAGCAGCTTGAAAAAATGCTTACAGCTTCAGGTCAGACAAAAGAAGCTATGACAGCAGCATGGGCAGAAGAAAGCGAAAAAATGCTCAAGAGCCGCATCATCGTTGAATCTCTTCTTAAAGAACGCAACATCACAGTTACACCAGAAGAAATCGAAGCTCAGTACGAAAAAATCGCTGCTGACGGTGGTATGACAGTAGAAGAAGTTAAGAAACACTACTCTGACCCACGTGCAAAAGAATATCTTATTGATGATGCAAAAGAACAGAAGCTTTATGACGAACTTTATAAAGAAGTTAAAATTTCAAAAGGCGATAAAATGTCTTTTGCAGATCTCTTTAAAAGATAATCAAATAATCACTTGATTAAAAAAAGGAATGTACGGCTTACGCACATTCCTTTTTTTTGTTAAAATAAATCACCAATTTAAAGACGTTTTCTATTTTTTTTAATATATTTAAGTTATATAAAATATTATTTAGCAGGTAAAACCTGTAAAGGACTATTTATGAACGAACAGATGCATGATTTAGTACCATACGTAATCGAAAGAAGCGGAAATAGTGAAAGATCATACGACATTTTTTCAAGACTTTTGAAAGAGCGCATTATTTTTGTCGACGGACAGATTACAGATGCTACTGCCGATTTGATTATTGCACAGCTTCTATTCCTTGACTCAGAAAATCCACACAAAACTATCAATATGTATATTAACTCACCTGGAGGCTCTGTAACTGCAGGTCTTGCAATCTATGATACAATGCATGTTGTAAGACCACCAATCCGCACAATCTGTATGGGTCAGGCTGCAAGCATGGGTGCCATACTCCTAGCCGGAGGAACTAAAGGTAAACGTTCAATTCTTCCATCTGGTCGTGTATTGATTCACCAGCCATCTGGCGGAGCTGAAGGTCAGGAATCTGATATCGAAATCCAGAATGCAGAAATTCAGAGACTTAAAAAGCTCTCTATTTCCTACCTTGCTTCTGACACAGGCAAATCTGAAAAGCAAATTGCAAAAGATATCGAAAGAGATTTCTTTATGTCTGCAGAAAAAGCTCTGGAATATGGAATTGTTGATAAGATCACTTCTTTCAGAACAGATAAAGAAGATAATGACGATGACAAGAATTAATCAGGAGATATAGAAAGTGAAAAAATTTGGCAATCAGGAATATTGCGCTTTCTGTGGAATGCCTGCAGGAGACAAAAAACAGGACTTCAGACGTCTTATCGGTTCTCGTATTGCACCGGTTTTTATCTGTAATGACTGTGTTGATATCTGTAAAGGAATTTTCGAATCAGAACCAAAAGATGATTTATCAATTGAGCTTTCAGAAGTTCCTTCACCAAAAGAATTTAAAGCTTACCTTGACCAGTATGTAATCGGTCAGAATTATGCTAAAAAAGCACTGTCAGTTGCTGTTTACAATCACTACAAAAGAATGGCTTCCCTCAAAAAGCTTGAAAAGAACGATGTTACAATCGAAAAATCAAACATTCTTTTGATTGGACCTACAGGAAGCGGAAAAACACTTCTTGCAAAAACACTGGCTCAGAAACTTAAAGTTCCTTTTGCTATAGCTGATGCAACTACCCTCACAGAAGCAGGCTATGTAGGTGAAGATGTAGAAAACGTTCTTCTTAAACTTATCAATGCTGCAAATGGTAATATTGCTGCGGCAGAAAAAGGAATTATCTTCATAGACGAAATCGATAAGATTGCCCGCAAAAGCGAAAACACATCTATCACTCGTGACGTATCAGGTGAAGGCGTTCAGCAGGCTCTTCTTAAAATCATTGAGGGTACTAAAGCAAGCGTTCCACCACAAGGCGGAAGAAAACATCCAAACCAGGAAATGCTTGAAATTGATACAACAAACATTCTGTTCATTCTCGGTGGAGCCTTTGTCGGCCTTGATAAAATCATTGACCAGCGCATTAATGAACAGACAATCGGTTTTGACTCAGCTGAATCAACAATGTCAGATCAGGACAAAGTTGATATGCTTAACAAAGTAATTCCAGACGATCTTGTTAAGTTCGGTTTGATTCCTGAATTAATTGGTCGTATGCCTGTATCTGTTGCTTTGAAGGAACTTACCCGGGATGATTTAATTTCAATCCTTACAAAACCTAAAAACGCTATTACAAAGCAGTTCCAGGCTTCATTTGCAATGGATGATGTTGAACTTACATTCACTGATGATGCTATTGCAGAAATCGCTGATATCGCCATCCGTCAGGAAACCGGTGCCCGCGGATTACGTGCAATTGTTGAAAAAATGCTTCTGGATATTATGTTTGAAGTTCCAAGCATCAAAGGTAAAAAGAAGCTTGAGGTAACAAAAGAAATCGTTACTCAGGAAAAATCAATAGATGTTGAAAAGTTACTGGCTTAAATAAAAGTAAACACTTCAATACAAAAAAAGGCGCTTACACCTAAAATAAGTCAAACACTTATTTTAGGCTATGGGCCTTTTTTTTATTATCTAAGGGATTTTATTACATCCAGAACCTTTATGGCTGTATTTTCCCATGTGTAATTTTTTGCCCACTGAAGCCCTTTCTGAATCATCTCCTGTCTTAAACTCTGATCGGTGGTTACTTTTTCAATCGCTTGAGCCATTTCATCAATATTATCAGGATTAAACATTACAACATTCTTTCCAGATATTTCAGGAATTGCACCTCGTTCTGCACATGCTGCAGGAATTCCACAGGCCATTGTTTCAATAACAGGTAATCCAACGCCTTCTTTACTTGATGGAAATACACAGCACTCAGCGTTTGAATACAAGCGTCCCAGTTCAGAATGTGGAAAATATCCTGTCATGAAAATATCGCTGGCATATGGTGAGTCAAGAATGGCATTCTGTACTTCGCCTGCATAATCGTCAAGAGCGCCTGCAAGTACAAGTCGATAAGGAAGACCTGTTTTTGATTTGAATTTATCAAAAGCCCTTATAAGTTCCTTATGATATTTTTCTGGATCTGAAATGCGTGTGGGATAAATTATATATGGTTTTTTAATGGCAAAAGGCTTTATGTCAACATAATCTCCATCTGCCAGATTCTGCTGATAAAAAACACTGTGATCAATTCCGTTAGGAATAACTGCAATTTTCCAGCTTTCAATTCCAAGTGAAACAAGATCATTTTTTACATATTCACTTGGGGCAATGATACGGTTAATTCTTTTTAAGCCGTTAAGGCAATAATGACGAAGATATCTGTCTTTTTTATCCTGAAAGATTTCGGAAACAATGTCATTTACAATGGCAATTCCCTTTGAATAGAACCTTTTAGGAAGAAGCTGAGTTGCTGCAGTAAAAAGAACAACATCATATTTATTTTTTTTTGCAAAACGGTTTACTCTTCTTTTGTGCCAGTGCTGCTGATATTTCTGGGTTTCTTTTATATCAACCGGCGTATAACCTGTATCAAATTTTGCTTTATATGTGTAACGGTCTGCTTCAACACCAAAAAGGTCGTACTCAATTCCCTCTTCAAAAGGCATATTCTGCATCAAAAAGTAGAGATAAGCACCAAGACCTGACTGACCATGATCCAAACCAAAGGTATCAATTCCAACTTTCATATCGTTGGGAATTATAGCATAGTTCCCTGCGATATGCTATAGTAGAAAAATGAACGAAAAAAACGACGATATTACTTTTTCAAACCTTGGGCTTAAAGAAAGCATTATACAAATTCTATCAAAGCTTGATATTTCAACTCCATCACTTATTCAGCAAAAAACAATTCCTGAAGTCCTGCAGAACAAAAATGTAGTTTTTGAATCAGAAACAGGAACAGGAAAAACATTTGCTTATCTTCTGCCCCTTATACAGAATCTTGAAAACTGCAAATCAAATGAAGATAAAATAATCATTCTTGCACCAACTTATGAACTTGCATCTCAGATTAAACTTACGGCTTCTCAGGTAACTTCACTTAAAGCAAGCCTCTTTATCGGAGGAACTCCAATCAAGCGCCAGATTGAAGTTCTTAAAGACAAGCCTCAAATTATTATTGGTAATCCGTCAAGAATCCTTGAACTGATTCACTTGAAAAAGCTTAAAACTTCTAATGTTAGAGCTCTTGTACTTGATGAAGCAGACCGTCTTGTCAGCGTTGAAATTGCTGATGAAACCAAAAAACTTATTTCAACAATTCCTTGCGATGCACAGTTTATTGCCTGCACTGCTACTTTAAATCAGAATACAAAACACACCCTTAAGGGTCTATTTTCAAATCTCAGCGAAATAATTCTTCCCAAAGAAGACATTCTTTCAAGAAAAATCACTCACTATGCACTTTTTGCAGAAAGCCGTGACAAGATTTCAACACTTAAAAGCTTTATCCTTGCTGAAAACCCAGAAAAAGTGCTGGTCTTCACAAGCCGCGCAGACCAGGTTGAAAACATTGCACAGAAGCTTCAGTACAAAAAAGTTGACTGTATGGCCCTTCACGCAAAAACTGACAAAAAAGAACGAAAAGCTGCCATTGACCGCTTCAGAAACGGAAAATGTCGTATTCTCATAACTTCAGATCTTGCAAGCAGAGGGCTTGATATTCCGGGAATTACACACATTGTCCAGATGGATCTTCCTTCTAACGAAGACTTTTTCGTGCATCGTTCAGGACGAACAGCCAGAGCCGGCAAATCAGGAATTAATGTTGTAATCGGTGATGAATACGAAATGAGAAAATATGCAGCCCTTGAAAAAAAATTTGGACTCAAAGTTTATCCAAAAATGCTTTATAAAGGGAAGCTTGTAAATCCATCAGATATTCAGGATTTCTCAGAAGAATAGCCTGAACAGGATTTTTCATCTTTTAATTGAATTCTCACTACTAAATATGTTATAATCTACTATATTATATACTGACAATATCATGGCTGTATTATCTAAAGTCTGATATTATTGCTAAATTTTAAAAGGTGGTTTTTTGTGTTTTTAAAAAGCCTTGACATATTCGGTTTCAAATCATTTGCAGATAAAACTCATATTAGTTTTTCAAATGGAATTACAGCCCTCCTTGGTCCTAACGGATGTGGTAAAAGTAACGTTGTGGATGCAATGAAATGGGTTCTTGCAGAAAGCAAGAGTAAAAACCTTCGTGCAGAAAAAATGGAAGACGTTATCTTTGCCGGAACTGCAAATCGTCCTGCATTAAACGTAGCCGAAGTTGCACTTACAATCATGAACGAAAACGGACTTCTTCCTCTTGAAGATCCAGAAATTGAAATTAAAAGGCGCCTTTATCGTTCAGGAGAATCACAGTATTTTATCAACGGCCGTCAGGTAGGCCCTTCAGAAATCCGTAAGCTGTTTATGGATACCGGTGTCGGTAAAGCAGCCTACTCTGTTATGGAACAGGGAAAAATCGATCAGATTCTTTCAAGCAAACCAGAAGACCGTCGTTACCTCTTCGAAGAAGCTGCTGGTATCAGCCGTTCGAAAGCTGAATGTGCAGAAGCAGAAAGAGAACTTGAAAAAACAAGACAAAATATTACTCAGATTGAAATCTCACTTGCAGAAATCAAACGAAGTTATGATACATTAAAAATCCAGGCTGAAAAAACTACAAAGTACAGAAAAGTAAAGGAAGAACTTTTCAACATTCAGCTTAATATCCAGCTTCTTAAACTTAAAGGCTTTATTGAAACAAAAGCTCGTAATGAAAGTTCCATCAAAGAAGTTGAAGAAAAGCGTGACAAAGTAAGAAAAGAAATTGAAGAAATCAACAATTCCCTTACTGAAAATACAGACTTGGTAAACAGCCTGCAGGAACAGGTTTACGTATGCCAGAATGAACTTACTCAGATTCAGAGTATGAAAAATGGTAAGCTGGAACTTCAGAAACAGCAGAAAAATCGTCTGGCTGAAATCAGAGATAAAATTGCCCAGCTTGAAGCAAAACAGGCTACAATCCAGAATAAAATTGATGACTTAACAGAGGAAGTTGGAGAAGCCCAGAGTGGGCTTCATGAAAAGACAAAGTATCTGGAAGACATCAAAAAGAATATTGAATCCTTCCAGCAGAGTATAGAAGCTGCAAGTTCACAGATTACTCAGAATGATACTGAAGCAAATGAAAAACGCATGCAGATTGAAGAACTTGATAATGCTCGTGCACAGCTTCAGAAAGACCTTACTGCAATTACAGAAGACATCGTAACAATGCTTGATGCAAAGTTAAAAGATGCAGGATATTCAGAAGGTGCAATGAACACAGCTAAAAGTCAGCTGGAAGAAACTCTGGGTAAACTCCGTGTATTTGTTGAAGGCCGCAAAAATATTTTTGCTGATGCTGCAAAAACTGGAAACCGTCCTAATGAAAATCTCACACAGCAGGCTGCAGATGCTTTTGCTGAAGCTCATAATATGGTTCAGCTTCTTGAAAAGGCGCTCACTTCATACATCAATGCATCCCCTGCTTTCATCAGTGAATTCCTCGCACCAGAAGGTATTATCACAAAGAAACGTGAAATCGATGCAAAGATTGAATCAAACCTTAAACTTATAAGCGAATATAATCAGATCATCAAAGATTTAAATGCAAGCAATGTTACTCTTGCAATGAAAATTGATGAGTATAAGGATACACTTTCAAAACAGAGACAGAATGAAGTTGCAGTTGGAGAACAGTTAAAATCTGCACAGGAAAAAATTACAATTCTTCAGCGCAATATCAGATCGGAAGAAATCAATCTTAAAACAAATGAAGATGAAGTTTATACAGAAAACAAACGTCTCGAAGATACACAGGATCAGATTGATGAAATTCAGGAAGAGCTTGCTGAAATCGAAAAACGTGGTGCAGAAACTGTAGACCGTCAGAACAATCTTTACAAACAGATTGATGAATGTAATAACAAGGTTTCTGGTAAACAGAATGACCTTCAGAAAAAACAAGAACTCCAGAAAAAGTTCCAGAGTCAGTACGAACAACTTTCTATTTCAATGGGTTCTCTTGATACAGAAATCAGAAATGTTAAGCAGAACTTTTTGGATCAGTATTCCCGCGATCTTATGGAATACGAAGAGCAGATGTACAAAATTACAACTCCTGTAGCAAAACTTAAAGAAGATCTGGCTGCTGCAAAACAGAATCTTGAAAGCCTTGGTCATAACATTAACCTTATGGCTCCAGAAGAATTTACTGAAGTCAAAGACCGCTATGAACGTCAGGAAGCAAACTACAAGGATACTAAACGTACTCTTGAAGATCTTGAAAGAGTTTCACAGGAAATTAAAGCTAAATCAAGTGACATGTTCCTTGATACCTACAATAAAATCAAAAAGAACTTCCACAACATGTTCCGTCGTCTCTTCAATGGTGGACATGCAGAACTTCGCCTGGAAGATCCTGAAAATATTCTCACAACAGGTATCGATATTCTGGCACAGCCACCTGGAAAGAAGCTTGAAAGCATTGCTCTTCTTTCCGGTGGAGAAAAAACAATGACAGCCATTGCCCTTCTCTTTGCAACATATCAGGTTCGTCCAAGTCCATTCTGTCTCTTAGACGAAATTGATGCTGCCCTTGACGATAAGAACGTATCAAGCTTTGTAACTGCATTGCGTTCCTTCGCAAATATGAGCCAGTACATTGTAATTACTCATAACAGAAAAACAGTTATGGGAGCAAGTACAATGCTTGGTGTTACAATGGAAGAATCTGGAATCAGTAAGATTATTGCTCTTCGTCTTGATGATGACATTGAAAAAATCAAAGCAGAAGTTATCAAGGAAGATGATAATTTTATTGAAGAAGATGTTGAACCAGAACAGGGAGTTGTTCTCCCTCAACGACCAGCCCCTAGAATAAAGGACAACACAAAAGAACAGATTCAGGAATCTGAAGAAAACGCACAGGAGTCTCAAGATAATCAATCTTCAGAAACTCCTGCTGAAGACCAGCAGAAGCAGGAAGAAGAATAATGATTGATTTTTCTGAAGTTGTTGAAAACGTAAAAGATTTTTACAGAGAAAAAACATTACCGGCAATTTTAATTTCAATTGTCGTTGTATTGTTTTTTCTTGCACTTATTATCTTTATCATGCAGGGTTTCAATGGCCACAACAAACAAACTTCAGTTACAGATACTCCCTTAGTTCCCGACAATGAACTTATTCTTCCAGACGGTCCATCAATTCCAGACGGTTATGCTCTTACCAGAGAGCCAAAAGAAAAATGGACAAAAGAAGAATCTCAAGAATATTTTACAATGCCTGATGAACAGGAATTAAAAAATCTTGAATATTCAAATGACAAGTTGATCGAAGATATTCTGGGAGCTACTCCATGAAAAAGCTTGTAACACTTACATTTATTTCAGGTTTTATATTTTTCTCATGTGCCTCAAGTACTCTTGAAGGCAGTAACAATCTTACAGATACAATTTCAGCAGAAATTTCAGAGGACACTTCAGATACTTATGAGAACAATTTAGAAGCAATACCTGATTCATTTTCTGAAAGCGATAATAATTCTGATTCAGAAGGTGAACCTGATTCTACTTCTAATATTAATGTAGTAGTGGAAACGACATCGGAATCAGAAGAAGAAATTGTAGATGAAGCTTTTTCTGAACCAGCGTTTATTCCGGAAGAAGAAAAAATTTCTGACGAAGAAATTAAAGACGATCTTGCAAAGCTTGAAGAAAATACAGAAGACAATGTCGAAGTAAAAACTGTTCCAGATTTACCCAAAACTGTGACAACCGCAGCTTCTACAAAGCAGGAAACAAAACCTGTTTCACCTGTTGTTTCAAAACCAGAAGTTTCATCTGTAAAAACAGACCCCAAGCAGGAAGTCAAATCAGAAACTAAAACAGAGTTAAAAGCCCATGAGCCAGAATCATCTTTTTACCTTCAGAAAGAAGCTGAAATGGCTGCTGAAACAATCAACAATAATGAAGAGACAGAAAAACCACCAGTTCCATCAAGAACAATTTCCATTAAAAATAATCAGTATCTTGATATTAACTACCCTGGTTCAGGCTGGGTATACCTTGGTGAAGTAGAACGTCAGAATCTTCTTGTTTTCTTCGGCAGAAAAGTAAGTGGTGATACAACAACCTTTACTTTGCAGTCAAGAAAATCTGGTACTGCCGTACTTCATTTTTATAAAAATGATAATCTTTCAGGAAAATACATCGATGATTATGTAGAAGTTTCGGTTAATACAGATTCTGCTACAGACAATAGCCATGTAACAATACCTGAATATGCAAAAATTGTTCCTCCAAAACCTCAGAAACATCAGCCTTCAGAAATTACAGAATTAGAAAAAGAACAATCTGATACAGAAAATAAAATTGAGTATAAGCCTCAACCAGAAACAAAGGTGAACGCAAAACCTTCTGAGCCAGACTTAAATATTCAAACAATCATTCAAAATGCAAATAACCAGAATAATGAAAACAATGTTGACGCTAATAATCAATATAACTCTGATTCAAATATTCTTTCCCCTGCTGTAACTCAGACAATGGAGAATAATCAGGTTTCTGATGATTTACTTGAAGCAGCACAGAAAGCATATAATGAAAAGAGATTCCCTGATGCACTGTCACTTGTAAAAAAATTCCTTCAGGATACATCAGATAGATTTGATGAAGGTATTTTCCTTGAAGCACAGATATTAGAAGCAAACTCAAGTGTACAGAATATAAAAGAGGCCATTAAGGATTATGACACTGTAATACGAAACTGGCCTCAAAGCAAATGTTGGAAAAAATCAAATGAAAGAAGCATTTACTTAAAACGCTTCTATATTGATATTCGTTAAAATAAGTATTAAAGTTCGGTAATACGAATTAATATAAATCACATTTATAAGAGGAAAAAATGTTAGATTATAAATTCATTAAAGATAATCTTGAAGCAGTAAAAAAGAACATTACTGATAGAAACATGACTGCTGATGCTGACATCGTAGTAGAACTTTACGACAAACGCACTAAGCTTGTTACAGACCGCCAGGCTTTGCAGGAAAAACGCAATGCTAATGCTCAATCAATGAAACAAAAGCTTGAACCAGAACAGCGCCAGGCACTTATCGACGAAGGAAAGAAAATTAAAGATGAACTTGCTGAAGCTGAAAAAGTTCTTGCACAAGTTGAAGCACAGCTGGATGAAGCTGCACGCAAGATTCCTAACATGGCAAGCCCAAAAGCTCCTATTGGAAAACTTGATACAGAAAACCTTGAAGTAAAGAAAGTTGGAACTCCACGCACATTCGAATTTAAACCAAAAGACCACGTAGAACTTATGGAAGCTTTGGATTTGATCGATTTTGAACGTGGTACAAAAGTCTCTGGACCAAAATTCTACTACCTCAAAAACGATGCAGTATTCCTTGAACAGGCTTTGATTCAGTATGCATTGAACACATTGAGAAAACACGGATTTACTCCATTCATCACTCCTGACGTTGCAAAAGAAGAAGTTCTCAAAGGTATCGGCTTTAATCCACGCGGTAACGAATCAAATGTTTACTCTATCGAAGAAGAAGGAACATGTCTCGTTGCTACTGCAGAAATTACCCTTGGTGGTTACCACTCAAACGAAATCCTTGATAAATCAAAGCTTCCACTTTACTACTGTGGACTTTCACACTGTTTCCGTCGTGAAGCAGGTGCTGCAGGTCAGTTCTCAAAAGGATTATACCGCGTACACCAGTTTGATAAAGTAGAAATGTTTGTATATTGTCTCCCAGAACAGTCAGACGAAATCCATGAAAAGCTTCGCTTAATTGAAGAAGAAATCTTTGAAGGCCTTGGAATTCCTTTCCATGTAGTAGATACATGTACTGGTGACCTTGGTGCTCCAGCATACCGCAAATGGGATCTTGAAGCATGGATGCCTGGTCGTAACGGAGGAGAATACGGAGAAGTTACATCAACTTCTAACTGTACAGATTACCAGAGCCGCCGCCTTAATGTACGCTTTAAAGATGATGACGGAAAGAACAAATATGTTCACATGCTTAACGGTACTGCAATCGCTGTAGGTCGTGCAATGCTTGCAATCATCGAAAACTATCAGAACGAAGACGGATCAATTACAATTCCAGAAGTACTTCGCCCACTCTGTGGTTTTGACAAGATTGAAAAGAAATAAATCATAGCTAGAAAAGGTGGCCTCGAATTGAGGTCACCTTTTCTTTATAATTTCAAATTATAATCTATTCAAAAATCTTATTTGTAGTCTTTTCATAAAGGAATCGTACATCTTCTTCTTTTATTGAAGTGTATCTACATACAGCTGTAACAAAAGTCTTTTCATCATTCATGTACAGAGCTTCTACACAACATGTCAAAAACATCTTTCTTGTTTTTATAATTGAATCAATTGGGAATGTTAATTCTAGAGCATATTCAGCACAGGCTTCCAGATGCATATTTGATGTTTTAGAACCAAATACAATTCTCTCATAATCAACATAAATAATATCAAGAGGTTCAGCCCTACCTTCAACAGTCTGCATTTTTTCCCGAGCCTCTGTGAGGTATCTGCACACTGGTATTAATTGGAGGCCATTACCAGCAGTTCCCTGTTTTCTTGCATGCGCAATAAACTCTTCCAGATATGCCTTTGTTTTATGCTGCAACTCTTCAGGAACATCGCTCCAAATTGGTTTAGAAAAAAGTCTGTAGTTTTCAAGCGGATAACAATTAATATGTACATCAGTTTTTTCACTGACAGCATAAAACAATGTTGCTGAAAAATCCAATGGACGTTCTTTTTCAATTTCTGTAATTCGACTGATACTGGAAGGAATCACAAGAGCAAGCCCTGATTTTACTTCCTTTAATTCAGTATTAAAAAACAAACCTAAGCGATTAAAATAAAATTCAACGCGAACATTTTTTGTCTGAAAATTTTTAACTGACTTTGGAGGATTAGTAAGCAAAATAATTCCCTGTTCAAGAACCTTTACTTGTTCTCCTTTAAGGGCCACAGGAAAAATTGCAGAAGAAGCAGGTTTTATTTTATTATCATTATCTACAGAAACATCTTCTTCAATAGGAGTAATAGTTAATGGAACATTACCATCAATGAGATACTGAAGAACAAGTTCCCTTTCAATACCAGTTAAACTGTTACTTTCCATAAAAATTCCTCCACCTAATTTATATTTCCTGAATCAATTATTTCTACATCGATAATTTTGTAAGCTAAATTATTTAATGAATTATTTGTATTTTGAGGGCTTTTACTTTCGACAAGTTGTTTTTCTTTAAGGTAAACCTTAAAATCAAGAAAACTTTGACCATTTGTCAATCTTACAGGTACTTCAATTGCCCCACCTTCAAAATAACTTTTACCAATGTACCACCAGTTTTTTCTCAGATCATAATTACTGATATCATGAGTAAACAGAACAAGAGAATAAACAGAATCATCATCAAATAATACTTCGCATTCTTCGTTATTGATCAAAGAACGACAAAACTGATTTATGATTGATACAACATTAGGATCCACATCAGAAATATCTAAACTTCCAAAACCTTTCAATTCAGGATACAAGGGCTGACGTTCATTTCCCGCTTCAAAGGCCATTAAAACAGCAGGTGTCAGTCTGTTATTCTGATTGATATATTCTATTGAAGTAATTCTTTCTGAAAGTCTGTTTTTTTCAAGTTCAAGTGTCCACTGTAATTCTGAACGCTTGCTGTCTGTAATACTTTTTAAATTTTCCGAATGCAGAAGTTTATCTGACACAGCTGAATTGGAACAACTTATAAAGAGAATCAGGATAAAAGATAATAAGAAAAAAGAATTAAACTTCATATAATATAAATATTTTAACATATAAATGATATTATTGCAAAATCCAGAATTTGGGTCTATAATTAAAAAATCTAAAATTATCTTTGGGGGATTTATGAAAATTCGTAACTTGATGGAAGATCTCGTAGAAACAAAGGTTAATAAATTATATGACGATTTAAAAAAATATAACACAGTCTGGCTTACTTGTGATTGTGAAAATTGTCGTCTTGATGCAATGGCTTTTGTATTAAACAGAATTCCTCCTAAATATATTATTTCATCACGAGGTATAACTCATACTGCAGCAGATCAAAATCTCACACAGATTAAAGCAGATATTGATACATTAGCTATGGAAGGAATTCGTCTCGTTAGTTCTTCTAAACGTCCTACACATAATATTAATGCAACATCAGAAGCTCTTTATATCAGTGGCTCTACTCCTTATTTCTTTTTCCCTGTTTTTACAGGAACTGTTATGGATGGAACAACATTCGAACCTCTCACAGATGTTTCAATAACACTCATTAAAGATGGTAAAAATGCAGAAATGATAGATCAAACTTGGAACAACCCTACTAAAACATATCTTTCAACAAAGGGTACTTATTCATTCAATGTTAAACCAGAAGTTTCTCAGAACGAAGGTGAAACAAAACAATATGAATTTACGGTTCTTGTTGAAGCAGAAGGATATGAAAGTATTTCTTATGCATTCTCTATTCCTGTTACAAGTGAACTTTTAAAACAGACAAGGGGATTATCTCTTTACTCTCTTAAGATTCAGGATCTTTTCCTTTTCCCTTCCGGAATTTCAAACCCTATGGAAGATTAAAATGAAAAAAAATCTTTTTTTTTCATTTTTTTTATAAAAAGGTATTGACACTTTTTTAGATAATTTATAATATATAAACATCAACGGACGATTAGCTCAGCTGGTACGAGCGTCTGGTTTACACCCAGAATGTCGGGGGTTCGATCCCCTCATCGTCCAAAAGACTTGGATAGTTTTCCAAGTCTTTTTTTTTGCCCGAATCTAATTCTATAAACTAACTAATAATCAGCCCCATATTTCTTTTTATCTGACACTTAGCTAAAAATTCTTTTCTGTTTTATTTAATGATTTCTGTTCAAGTTTTCGAAAAGTCCAGCTGAAGAAAGCTGTAATAATAAGATAGAATATCATTGCAAGAATATATACAAGACTTGTTGATGAGCTGGAAGCAATATTAAATGTTACCTTTGTAATATCAGAAAGAGCAATAATCGAGACAAGCGATGCATCCTTAAGTACAAGAATAAATTCATTGCCTATTGGTGGTACTAATCTTGAAATTGTCTGAGGAATGATAACATAGCGCATTGCTTTAGTCTGATTCAACCCCAATGAAAGCGCAGCCTCAATCTGTCCTCTATCTATTGAAATAATTGCGGCTCGAACAACTTCAGCAAGATATGCAGCAGAATTCAAACTAAAGGTAATATAAGCACAAAGAAAACGATCCTGAATAGTAAGAAAAGGACTTATTTTAGGAAGTCCATAATACATAAAGTAAAGTTGTAATAGTAAAGGGGTTCCACGAAAGAAAAAGATATATGCTGAAGACAATGCATTCAACAATTTATTTTTTGAAATTTTCGCAAGTGCAAGAAACACAGAAATAATCAATCCTGTTGTAACAGAGAAAATAGTGAGAAAAATTGTTATTTTTGCACCATCAAGTAATGGTGGACACCATGTTAAAAAATTTTTAAAAACCTGCAGCATACATTATAAAAAAAATAAATAGAAATATAAAACAACAGAAAATCAGATAGATGGATAAAAAAAAGGCTTGCATACTTGCAAGCCTTTAATCGGGATGACAGGACTTGAACCTGCGACATTCTGGTCCCAAACCAGACGCGCTACCAACTGCGCTACATCCCGTAAAACGTGAATAAAATATAGCATTTTTATAGATTTGAATCAAGTAGTAAACTACATTTTTTTCACATTTTTTTATAAAAAATGACCCTTGGCAGAATCGAACTGTCGACAACTTGCTTAGAAGGCAAGTGCTCTATCCAGCTGAGCTAAAGGGCCGATAGAAATTATAATATATGATTTTTGAACTTTAATCAAGTGAGTAAAGTTTGATTTTACGAAAATAAATGTAATTCCAGTAAAGAATAATATATTACCAGTTCATTTCTGAATTGGAATTTATTCTGATTGTTCCCAAATAAAGAAGATTTGAATAATAAAATTTATAAGTTACATCATGTCCTAATGCAACGGCATACATGTTCACATAATAAACACCATCAGGTGGTTCAACTCCATCAAAATCGTTATCCTGTGGCTCTGGTTTTGGACTATTTAAATCTGTTTTATAACGGCCAAAATTAAAGTCAAGATTCTGACCATTTTTTCTTTCAGCACGTTTTGGTTTTTTATTAGTATCAACTCCATTTATATATATATACGGAACATTATCAGCAGACGGATTTAAGTCTGATTCTAAATTATAATCCGTAAGTCTGATTTTTACATTTTTATTTACACCAGTTGCATTAATAACAAATGATTCTTCAGTGTTATTATCACATCTCAGCTCTCTATACCCTTTTGATTTTATCAAATCTAAAGCTGCACCATAATTTGAATCGTTATTTCTAGACTCAATTAAAGAAATATCTGTAGAGACACTCTCATACTTACCATATATTTTGTAATAAATTATAGTTCCTGTAAATTTAAAATCACTTGTTAAATTTTGATTTTCATTTGTAGAAAAATGAACAAAATTATTTACCGGGTCACTATTGGTTAATTCTGGCCTGTTGTAAAATATAATAGGTCCTTTTAAAAGATAAAAGGTATCAAGCCCACAGGAAGTAATACCTGCAGTAAAAAACATAGCAAGAAAAAGTTTACTTATGTTTTTTTTTAACTTGATACCCATAATACTTTTGGAAAGTTTTAGAAATTATTCAATTTTACCGTCAATCTGCATTGAGATAAGACGAGATTTTGCAAGATTATGCCAAGGATCCTGAGTATTATCTTTAGCTGTAATTTTTTCGTAAGCTTCTTTTGCTCCAACGTAATCCAAAGAATTTTCCTTTAAGCGACCAACAGCAAACCATGCACGTGTTGGATCTGCAAAGTTTTTATCTTCAGCAGCTAATGTGTAATATTCGATTGCCTTTGCAGCATCATTAAGTTCTTCACATGCTGTAGCAGCATTAAAATAACAGATAGGTGCAAGATAAGTTTTCTTAACCTTTGAAGCTGCTACAATATAAGCTGTACGTGCTGCTTCAAAATTCTTATTTCTGAATTCAACTTCTGCTTTAAGAAGATTAGCACGAGCTCCTACAACTCCACCTTTTGAAGTATATGGTTCAACAGATTTAAGAGTTGCTTCATAGTATGGTGCAAGCTCAGAATCAGAAAGTGCTGATGTACCTGTAATCAATGCGTATTCAGCCTTTTCAATTTCACTTAAATATTTATCTTTAACAGATGTAGAAACTTTTTCGTAAACTGCATAACCAATAAGACCAACAACTGCAACACAAATAATAGTAATTAACAATCCCTTATATTTGCTTACAACTCCAGCTACTTTATCAATCTGGTTTTCTTTTTTTGGCATTTTAGTATTATCTTTCTTTGCCATTTCATTGCCCCCACTGCGGAATTATCCGCACTTTTTTATTCTCTAATACCTAATTCATTCAAAAGTCTTGCAAGGTAAGTTCGTTGAATATCAAGAACCTTAGCAGCTTTTGTCTGATTATTCTTAGTCATATCAAGAACTTTTTTGATATAGTTTTTCTTGAATGTATCAACTGCCGTTTTTAACGACATATCGTTTTCATTTATTATATCAGAAAAATCCATAAAAAATCTATCAGTTTTACAAGATTCTTCTGAAGTTTCACCCAAATTAAGTCTTAAATCTTCAAACTTAATTGTAGGAGGATTTCCTAATACACATGCTCTTTCAATTGCATTTTCAAGTTCACGAATATTCCCCGGCCAGTCATATTCATAAAGACGGTTGAGAGCACTTTCTTCTATTCCATTAAAGTTCTTTTTTGTTTCTGCACTAAATTTATTGATAAAGAACATCGACAATGGTTCTATATCCTCTTTTCTGTTACGAAGTGGAGGAATTCTTAAAGGAACAACATTCAGTCGATAATACAAGTCGTTTCGGAATTTTCCTTCCTCAACCATCTTCTCTAAATCTTTATTAGTTGCAGCAATAATACGAACATCAACATTTATTGTTTCACAGGAACCTACTCGTTCAAAGGTCTTTTCCTGTAATACACGTAAGAGCTTTGCTTGAAGTTCAAATGGAAGCTCTCCAATCTCATCAAGAAACAAAGTTCCACCATCTGCCATTTCAAAGCGACCTTTACGATTAGAAGATGCATCTGTATACGCACCTTTTACATGACCAAACAATTCACTTTCAAGTAAACTTGGAGCAAGGGCTGCACAGTTTACTCTTATAAAAGGTTTATTACGTCTATTGCTTTTTATATGAAGCTGTTCTGCAAAAAGCTCTTTACCTACACCACTTTCACCTGTTATTAAAACAGAAGAACTTGTTTTAGCAGCTTCTTCTACAATGTGAAGAAGATCAAGAATTGCAGGACTTTTTGCAATAAAGGCATGGTAATCAGAACCAGATGAGAGTGTATCCTGAAGGGAATTAACCTCATCCTGAACAACTTTCAAATTCGATGCATTATGATATGCAATTCCTGCTTGTGTCGAAAGAATCTGCAGTAACTGCAAATCTGTATTATCAAATTTTCTGTGTTCTGATTTGTTCAACAGTTCAATAACACCAATTACTTCATTTTTCACACTCATTGGTACTGCAATCATTGTGTGACTTACATAACCGGTCTTAATCTGAACCTGGGTAAAAAAACGTGGATCATCAGCCACATTATTAATAAGAACAGGCTGATTATTCTGTGCAACCCAACCGGCTATACTCTGCTTATCAACAGGAATATTCTTTGCCTCAGCACCTTTTGGACCAAGTGCCACTGCAAAAGAAAGCGAACCATCGGCCTTATCAACAAGTAATAAAGACGACGATTCGCACTCTACCAGCTGCATTGCTGATTCAAGAATAAACACCATTAACGCATTTACATCGTTATAGCTGGAATTTATTCTTGAATTTATGTCGATGAGTGTTCTAAATTTATCAACTGAAATAAAATCTATATCACTCATCGTTATTCTCTTTTAAACTCAATTATTTTTTCTGAGCGTTGAATGCATCTCCCAATGTATATGCACCATCGTTATCGTCTGCAGAAGATGCAAGATACTGAGACATTTCATCACGCTGCTGTTTTTTCTTGAATTCTTTTACAGAGAAGGCAACTTTTTCTTTGTCCTGATTTACATCTACAACAAAGACATTGATTTTGTCACCAACTTTATATTTAGCAACAGCTTCTTCATATGGAACTTCTTTGTCATCGCTTAAATTAGCTTTATTTACGAGACCTTCAATTCCTCCGTCTACACGAACGAAAAGACCAAAATCTGTAATTGAAGTAATTTCACCTTCAATTGTTGAACCTGGCTTGTGTTTTTCAGCAAAGTCAGCCCAAGGATTGTCAGAAAGCTGTTTGATTCCAAGACGAATACGATGCTGTTCAGGATCATTTTCGATAACTACAGCATCTACTGTCTGATCTACAGAAAGTTCGCTTCCTGGATGTTTAAGTTTCTTTGTCCAAGAAATATCATCAGCATTGAGGTATCCGTCGATTCCATCTTCCAGAGAAATGAATGCGCCTGAGTTTGTAAGTTTTACAACTTTTCCGCTGATTTTCTTTCCAACTGGATATTTTTCAGAAATTGTATCCCAAGGATTTGCAGTAACCTGTTTAAGACCAAGTGATACACGACCAGCCTGAATGTCATATCCAAGGATCATACATTCAACTTCGTCACCGATTTTTACCATGTCAGATGGTTTATTGATTTTCTTTGTCCATGAGAATTCACTGATGTGAGCAAGACCTTCGATTCCTTCTTCAAGTTCGATGAAAGCACCAAAGTCTGTAAGTTTTGTTACTTTGCCCTTAACAATATCATTTACATGATAGTTGTCCTCAAAGTGCATCCAAGGATCTTCTGAGAAGTGCTTAAGAGAGAGGTTGATTCTCTTTTCAGCTGGATCAAGGCGGATAACCTTAAGTTCAATTTCCTGACCTTTTTTTACGAAATCCTTTGGACGAGTTACATGGCCCCAGCTCATATCATTAATATGAAGAAGTCCGTCGAATCCACCAAGATCAATGAAAGCACCGAAACTTGTGAAGCTCTTTACAGACCCCTTTACTGAATCGCCAATCTGTACTGTTTCGAAGAACTTGTCACGGGCTGTGTTCATAGATTCTTCGAGATATTTTCTACGGTTAACAACTACATTTGCTTTGTTATCCGAATATAATCTTTCGATATAAAATTTACCTTTGAGTCCTACCAAAGATTCTGGTTTATCAACTTTTGAGCTGTCTGACTGACTGATTGGAAGGAATGCGTGAATATCGCCACCGAGATTTACTTCGAAACCACCTTTAACGACTTTTTCAATTTTTCCATCAATTGCTGTCTTTTCGTCAAATGCTTTGCGAACGTCTTTCCACATCTGCTTAGCATCAGCTTTTGCTTTAGAAACTTCTGGACCGTTTCTACCATCTTTTCTAAGAAGAACTACAGTTACTGTTTCCCCGACTTTCGGCAGATTATCTGCGAACTCCGCTACGGGAATCTTACCCTCTGACTTATAACCGATATCAAGGAATACATATTCACTTGAAACCTGAACTACGATACCTTCAACAAGCTGGCCGTCTTCAAGCGGTTTGAGATTATTGAGAGATTCTTCTAATTGTGTCTGGATGTTACCCTTGGAGTTCTGGGCTTCTTCCTTTACCACTTCCATCTTTTCCATACATTACCCTTTTTATTGGTGAATTTTGCTTATGATTATCTCACAAACCTTTTCTATGGTCAAGTCTGATGTATCAATATAAGTAGCATCAGGCGCAATTTTCAAAGCCCCTTCTTTCTTGCTTTTATCGAGTGCATCTCGCTTAATTATAGCTTCTTTAATTTCTTCAAGGGAAAGATTACTTACCCCCTGGTTAAATCTACGCTGAGCCTGAACATCAATGGAGGCATCAAGGTAAAACTTATATTCTGCATCTGGGAATACAACAGTTGTCATATCACGGCCTTCGCATACAATACTCAATGATTTTACAATTTCATGAAGGCGGTCATTTACAATATGACGCACTTCTGGAATTGCAGAAACAGGCGAAGCATTTGCGCTTACCTGATCTTCGTGAAGTCTGCTTTCTACATCTACTCCATTAAGAATTAAATGTGAATTTACATAATCCAGCTTCTGTTTTTTACAGAAATCAATTACAACATCAGGATTTTGGATATCAACTCCGGATTCCAATAAAGCAAGTGTTAATCCGCGATAAAAGCTTCCACTATTTAAAAAAGTTACATTCAGCTTTTTTGCGATCAATGAAGCTACTGTGCTTTTTCCTGTTCCTGCAGGCCCGTCAATTGCAATAACCATTATATATCTCCTGTGTTCTTTCTAATTATCTTTGTTTCTGCAAATAGCAAGGAGTCCCTTTACTTCTTCCTGAGTAAGATCTCTGTGACCTCCAGGTGCAAGTTTATTCATTTCAACATTGCCAATTCTTACACGAACAAGTCTTTTTATAGCAACATTACGAGACTCAAAAACCCGTCTGATTTCACGGTTTTTTCCTTCGATAAGTACAATCTGCATTCTATGAGAATTCAACTCTTTTGCAAATTTACATTTATAGAAAACTCCGTCAATTCTTACACCATGCATAAATTCTTCTGCAAGATTTCGAGGAAGAGGAAGACTAGAATCTACGATATATTCTTTTTCAAGTTCACTGGAAGGATGAGAAAGACGGGCAGCAAAATCTCCGTCATTTGTAAAAATAATAAGTCCGCTTGAAAACATATCAAGACGGCCAACATTATACAGACGTTCTGAATAATATTCTTTCAGCAAATCAATTGCACTGTCACGGCCCTGTTCATCGCTGTTAGAACAAACATAGCCGGCCGGTTTATTCAATAATACATATCTTTTATTTTCTTCAAGCTTTACAGGTTTTCCATCTACGAGAACTTTATCATCTGAAGTAACTTTAGTTCCTAATTCTGTTACAACCTGTCCATTTACAGAAACACGACCATCAAGAATTATTTTTTCTGATGCCCGGCGGCTTGCTACACCACAATGTGCAAGAAATGCCTGAAGTCTGATTTCATCGTTAGCGTGCAGTTTCAAATCTCTCCTGTTCTTCCTGTTCAAGCTGAGGTAATTCTTTAATACTATTAAGTCTGAAGAATTTAAGGAATTCCTTTGTAGTTCCAAACTGACTTGGTTTACCAGGAATATCTTTTTTACCAACTTCCTTAATAAGATTGCGATCTATCAAAAGACGAATCATATTATCTGCAGAAACACCACGAATTGCTTCTATTTCTGCTCGAGTAATGGGCTGAGAATAAGCAATGATTGAAAGCGTTTCAATCGCAGATTTAGAAAGCTTTCCTTCATTTTTATTTCCATAACGCTCTTTTAATACTTCCCAATTTTCTTTTTTAGGAACCAAAGCCCAGCCACCAGTAATAAAATCAAGTTCCATACCGGCTGACTCATCTTTATATTTTTCTTTTAATACTTCAATACATTTTGCAACTACTTCTTCAGTTAATCCTGAAACTGTTGCCATTGATGCCTCTGTAACAGGTTCACTTTCAAGAAATAAAATTGTTTCTATAAGAGCACTTTCTTTTGCTAATTCCATAATTCTATCCAACTCTACGCTGCTTCAAATTTGCAGATTTTTATATCTCCGAAAAATTTACTCTGATAAATTGTTGCCATCTTAAATTTAACAGCTTCAAGAATAGCCATAAATGCACAGATTAAATCCATTTCATTTCCAACACGAGTTATTAAATCTGTAAACATACACTCGCCCTGGTTTTCAAGATATTCATTCATCAATGTAATCTTTTCATTTACTGAAATTTCTTCGTACATATTAAGAATCTTTTCATTAGAATACTGAGAAACCATATTCTTAAAAATCTTCTGCATTTGCTGCAAAAGTTCATAAGTATCAATTCTTTCCCACTGAGATTCTTCATCTTCAACTGGAAGAATGCGATGAATCTTTTTACGTTCAAAGCTCCACTCTGATTCATCCTCTTTTTCTTCCATAAGTTCAGAAAGTTTTTTAAATTTCTGATATTCAATAAGACGTTCTACAAGTTCCTGACGTGGATCTTCCATATCCTCATCATCATACTCAATTTCCACAGGCAGAAGCATGCGGCTTTTGATAAGCACAAGTTTTGCTGCCCAACTGTAAAATTCTGATAAATCCTGAAGATCAGTTTCCTTTAAGTTATCCAAATAATCAAGATACTGTTCTGTAATCTGAGAAATAGGAATATCGTAAATATTAACTTTACTTTCGCGGATCAATGTCCAAAGTAAGTCAAGAGGACCTTCAAATTCCCCTGCCTGATATGTGCGTGTTTTAACAACTTCTTGTGTCTGAGCTTCTGTCTGTGTTTCCATTATGGTCCTCTTGTTCTAACCGCTGGAGAAAAACTGTTCTATTCATAAACAATTCAACATCAGTTGATTTAATTCCCTTAAAATCAGACTGAATTCTGGATAATTTTTCTCCTTTTAGTATATCGGCAGTTTCTGGCAAAATCTCAAGCAAAGGTTGTAAAACAAACGCACGTTCGTGCAATCTAGGGTGAGGAATTTGTAAATCCTCTGTCTTTATTTCAAAATCACCAAAAAACTCAATGTCAATATCGATAGAACGAGGTCCAAACCGAAGTTCCTTAGACCGATCTCGTCCAAGAGAAGCTTCAATTTCGTGAATGTGTTGGAGCAACTTATAAGGACTATAATTATCTTTAATTGTCCCAATAAGCACCATGTTATAGAAGTATTCCTGATCTTCTACATACATTGGTTTTGTACAGTAAACAGAAGACACAACAATATCTGACAATTCTTGTTTTAACTGTATAACTGCCTTTATTAAAAGCTCCATTGGAGTCAAACCGCCAAAACAACGGTTTGATCCAAGTCCAAGTACAACGCTATTCACTTTAGTCAAAACCTAAAATAATTCTTCAGCTTTTGAATCAGCTTCAGCTTTATCAGCTTTCTTTTCAGCCTTTGGCTTTGCAGCTTTTTCTTCTTTTTCTTCTGCCTTTGTGTTAGGGAAAATAATATCCCTAACCTGTTTTTCTACCTTTGCAGCAAAGTCTGGATTTGCTTCAAGGAATGCAAGAGCATTCTCTTTTCCCTGACCAACCTTTTCTTCGCCACAAGTAAACCAGGCACCACGTTTATCAATAATTCCATGCTTAACAGCTGCATCAAGAAGACTGGCTGTTGCCGAAATTCCTTTACCAAAATAAATATCAAGTTCGCATTTACGGAATGGAGATGCAACTTTATTCTTTACAACTTTAACACGAACTCTGTTTCCAACTGCATCCTCTGAAGTTTTAGAATCAATTGATTCAACACGACGGATTTCAAGACGAACTGATGCGTAGAACTTAAGTGCATTACCACCAGTTGTAGTTTCTGGATTTCCGAACATAACACCGATCTTCATACGAATCTGGTTTATGAAGATTACGATACAGTTTGATTTTCCAATAATAGCTGTAAGTTTTCTCAAGGCCTGACTCATAAGACGAGCCTGAAGGCCCATATGAGAATCTCCCATTTCTCCTTCAATTTCTGCCTTTGGTGTTAAAGCGGCAACCGAGTCAACAACAATTACATCTACAGCATCACTTCTAACAAGGCGTTCAGTAATTTCAAGAGCCTGTTCTCCAGTGTCTGGCTGTGAAACATAAAGGTCATCAATATTTACACCAAGTGCTTTTGCATACTGAGGATCCAAAGCATGTTCAGCATCAACGAAAGCAGCAATTCCACCCTTTTTTTGTGCCTCTGCAATAGCATGCAAAGCCAGTGTTGTTTTACCCGAACTTTCAGGACCGTACATTTCAATAATACGACCTTTTGGATATCCACCAATTCCCAATGCTTCATCAAGAAGAATTGATCCAGATGGAATTACCTCAATTCCTTCTGCATTGGCATGTGAACCCAATTTCATTAATGAGCCCTGACCAAATTCCTTTTCAATCTGGAGCTTAACAGCATCCAAAGCCTGAAGCTTTTCCTGCAAGTTAGCCTCATTCTTACTCATATTTATACCTCCACCCTTTATTTACCATTTAATTTGTAAAAATATATCTTACTTCTATTTATCAATTAAAAAATCAGAATATTTCTAATCCTTCATATTCTGGTAAACAGATTTTCCCTGAAGATATACTTTATCTCCATCAATACAGATTTTTCCCAATATTCTTACAGGTCGTGAACCATCCAGCTCAGGAACAGGAACAAACGGAAGTTCGACAGTTACAGTTCCCTGTACATTTTTCTGATCCTCATAACCTACAAGCAATGTAAACTTTTCAAAGCCTTCATATTTTTCTTCATTTGCAATTCGCCCAGACCAGTCCACATAACAGTCAAGATAAAGCAACGGTTCTTTTTTTACCTGCTCAACTGTATAATTCTCTTTCAAAGAATCAAATGTCTGTTCCGAAAGGTATGACATCAATAATCTGGCTTTCTGTCTGATAGAAGTTGTTGCATTGGAATTCAAAATGCGGTTAATTTCTACCTGTGCTCCGTTGTCGTTATATTCATTAAAGCATTGAGCAGCTTTACTGTATGCTCGTTTAATTTCACCATCTGTCATTATATAATGAACAAGATTCTCAGAAATATCCTTTTCCTGAGGATGCTGTTTTTCATCGGATGTCAACGCAAATTCAGATAAATCTGCACGGATACTTGCAGGTTTATGAGGAATATGGGAAACGACCTTAACTGCAAAAATTCCAAAGAAAACTCCAAGAATTGCTACTATTACTAATATAGCGACTTTTCTTGGGTTCGGCCCTAATGGAGGATAAAATTGTTCAATTTTTCCTGAATCCACATAACGGCAGATAGTTTCATAATCTCCGTGAATTGAACGCAAGAACTCAAGAGCATCCTTTGCAAGCTGGTTCTGAGGATCTCGGTCACGTACTTCAAGGTAATATGTAATTGCCCTTTCAGTATCGCCTCTTCTAAGAAAAATGGCAGCCTGCCCAAGAAGAAGTCTAGTATCACTAATTTTAATTCGACGGGCAATTTCAAAATTATAGCTTGCAAGTCCCGCATCACCACTATAAAGGCAGGCAATTCCTAAAGTGCAATAATAATCAAAACTATCTTCATAGTTTTCTGCACGACTTTGAAGAAGCTTTATAGCTCCTTCAAAATCTCTAAGCGACATCATATGTTTTGCTGTTTCAATTGCACTTTTTTTCATTATTTCACCAACTACTGCTCGCCTTTAAGACATTTAAGGATTTCTGTTAATTCACGCTGAAGTTGCATGATTTCACGACGATCAGTATTTTTTCCACTATCTTCAAGATTTTTAATTCTATTGATAATTTCCAAGGCTCTCTGTCTGTCTACTGTCTTTACAGGTTTTTCAACAGTTGAATCTTTTGCAGAAATATTTTCAAACACAGGAGTATAATCAATTTCTTGTTCAACAGATACAGATTCTTCTTTTTTTGTTGTAGAATCTACAGAGGTTTGATCTGGAAGAATTACTTCTGTTTTTTCGTCTGCTTTTACAGCTTCGTTTTCATTTTCTTCAAATTTCGGCAGATCACTTTCATCTTCTATTTCTTTAAACGAAGTAATAATAGCTTTGCTAAATTCAATTCGCTGACTAAAAGAAATATCTTTATCTTTTTTCAATACTCTTGATTTAAAGAAAAATCCAACACAGGAATTATTATAACTTAATACAGTATTAAAACCACGTCCTTCAACAAAATAGCTATCAAAGGAATCTGTTTCAAAGAAGGGTTTTGCAGCTATAACTGTTTTGTATGCATATTTTTCAAAATCTTTATCCATCATAAAACGAATACCGATTTCTCCGTCTGACGAAGTCAACGTTTTATGTTTCTGATAATCAGTAATAATGTATTCACTTTTAATTTTCTGTTTTGATTCTGTAGAGAATAAAGTTCCATTCCATTCTCCAAGAGAAGTATCAAAAATTGATTTAAGGCTGACTGAATGTTCTGTGCCATCAAGATTTTTTAAATCATATTTTATATTTAAAAGATTTTTCTGAGGAACTGTATAAGTAACTGTAAGCTGAACTTTCTTTGCAATATTATAAATTACACTAAGCCTGTCTTCCTTTACTTCACACTTATAAGCAACGCCACCAGATGTTCTGATATTAAAATAATTCTTATCAATCAGCACACCAACAAAAGAAGAAGTTCCGTAATCAACTGTATCAAGAACAGGTGTTTTCTTTCCATCATCATCTATGTAATAAAGGAAAACACCACCATTATGAGGCACATATTCAACAAGGATATTATCTTTTTTGAATTGGGTTGTATCTTTGGCAGCAAAAGCACTGACAGCAAATGAAAGAACAAGTACAAAAACAGATAGCTTCTTTAATGTCATATTACATTCCCTCCTGTCTGTTAAGAAGTTCCAGAGCTTCATCTGCCTGCTGCTTTAATTCACGAACTGTTTTTTCTAAATCCGCTTCATAACCCCTAACCTGAGATTCCAGCTCTGCAGTTCTTTTCTTTTCATTTGCAAGTTCATTATCAAGATTTTCATTCTGCTGACGAAGTTCACGGAGCTGGGAATTAACTCCAACCGAGTTTTCAATCTGATACTGCTTCAATGTTTTTTCGTAGGATTCCTTTGAAGAAAGATAATCTTCTCCTGTCTGTTTCAAAAGATAAAGAAGTTTTTCTTCGCGACTTCTCTGGGCAATTACATCAAGACGGAATTGAGCATCACGAGCTTTTGAGTCATCAGGAAATTCTACAACAATTCTTTCATAAAGAGATTTTGCGCTGTCAAAATTGTAGGTAGCATAGAAGCTTTCGGCAATCCAGAAAAGTGCAGATGAGTAAAGCTTATGCTTTGGATTTGAATGACAAAAATCACTTAAAGTAAGAATTGATTTTTCGTAATCTTCTATTTGATAAAGAATTTTTCCTTTCTGATACATAACAAGCTGGGCATACTGGTTATTTGAAAATTCCTTTAAAAACAGATCACAATCATTTACAGCCTGTTTATACTGCCCATCGTAAGTCTGAGCCATGATCTGCATGTATAAAGATTCAGGAGTTATATCTGCTTGATTTGTATGAAGTTTTTTAAAAAGGAAAATTGAAGTTTTCCAGTCTCTTCTGCTATATGCTTTTAATGCATCTGCATAGGTTGATGAAGCTTCTCGTGAAGAAAGCACATTAACATTTACTGAGTCTGAATCAAATGATGCAGACTGGGCAACACATGGAACAGCAAAAACAAATGCACTGATTGTAACAGCGATTAAAGACTTTTTACAAACACTCATCCTAACCTTCCTGCAAAGAATGCAGAACCTGAAACGATTACATCCGACCCTGCATCGATGACACTTTGAATTGTATTTTCATTAACTCCGCCATCAACGGAAATTAAAAAATTAAGATTTTCATTTTTACGAATTTCAACAAGCTGAGAAACCTTTGCAACACACTCTGGAATAATCTTCTGACCACCGAAGCCTGGTTCAACTGTCATAACAAGAAGAAGATCAAGTTTTGAAAGATACTTTTCGATTGCACTTACAGGTGTTTTAGGTTTAATTGAAAGACCTGCTTTAATTCCACAGTTATGAATCTGATCAATAATCGTATTAATCATTGAAAGATCTTCTACAGCTTCATAATGGAACGTAATATAATCTGCCCCAACTTCCTTAAAAGATTCAATCTGGCGTTCAGGATGCTCAATCATCAAATGCACATCAAAAGGAAGTTTTGTTAACGGGCGAATACATTTTATTACAGGATGTCCAAAAGTAATCTGGGACACGAAGCTTCCGTCCATAACATCAATATGAACAAATCCACCGTTTTTTTCTTCAATTAATTTAATTGCATCACCAAGATTGGCAAAATCTGCTGACAACAAAGATGGCGCTAGAATATAGTTTTTCATAGTGCATATATTTTAGCAAAAGTCGAGATACTTGTCGAGGGAAAATTACTTGTCGATTGAATTGTATTATTCAGGTTGAGATAAAGGCTTTATCTTATTTCTGTAAATTCTTGCATAATAGAATGCTGACAACGCTACTGATATAAATTCTGCAACAATAAAACAAAGCCAGACATTATTAATGTTTCCTGTAAGTGAGAAGAAATAGGCAACTGGTAAAAGCACACAAATCTGACGAGCAAGAGAAACTACCATTGAATAGACAGCTTTTCCCAAAGCCTGGAAAACACAGCCAATTGTAATTGCAAAAGCAGCGCCAATAAAGCTAGGTGCAATAAGTCTCAGACAAGGAACACCAATTTGAAGCATTTTTTCATCAGCATTGAACAATCCAAGAAGTTTTTCAGGGAATAATTCAAAAATAGCACATCCTACACACATAATGATCATTGCATACATTAAACCACATTTAATTGTAGCTGTAATGCGTTTTTTGTTTTTTGCGCCGTAATTATATGCAAGGATAGGAACAATTCCGTTATTAAGACCAAAGACAGGCATAAAAATAAAGCTATTAAGCTTAAAATATGCTCCGTAAACGGAAATTGCAGTATTTTTTACAGATTCGAAAGTTGTGAGAATGAGATTCATTCCATATGTTGTAAATGAACCAACAGCCTGCAAAATAATAGAAGGAAGTCCAACCTTGTAAATTTGACTGATGATTGCCCCATCAGGACGGAAGCCTTTAAATTTAAACTGAATATCCTTATTTATAGTAAGATTGAAAATAACCGAAACAATCATTGAAAGAATCTGCCCTACTACAGTAGCATAAGCAGCTCCGGCAATTCCCATGGCAGGAATTGGTCCAATACCGAAAATTAAGATTGGATCAAGGATAATATTTGTTAACGCTCCTATAAGCTGTGTAATCATAGTATAGAATGTGCGTCCTGTTGACTGAAGAAGGCGGTCAAAAGTAATTCCCATAAACATACCGAAGCCGGCAAACAATATAATCTGAATATACTGACGAGCAAATTGAATTACCTGAGGATCATCAACCTGACTTAAAATATATGGATTTATAGCGAAAATTCCTGCAATTGCAAAAACTACATAATTGAAGAGGGCAAGCAGAAGACCGTTTACTGCTGTTGCATTAACAGCTGCCTGATTTTTCTGACCAAGACGCATTGATAAAACTGCATTAATACCAACACTAGTTCCTGCACCAAAAGAAATCATAAGACTGAAAATCGGGAAAGCCAGGGAAACAGCTGTCAAAGCATCGTTTCCAGCCTGTGTATTATTGGAACTGAACATAGACGCTATTGCAGTCAGCGCATTCATAGAAACTCCTGCATCTGGAATTCTAGATACGAAAATACTATCAACAATATTGTATACAGCCTGCACAAGCATACTGAACATCATAGGAAGTGACATTGTGATGAGAAGTTTGTTAACAGGCATAACACCCATTTTATTTTCTTTTGCTATATTTTCAGACATAAGAGGAATTATATAGAAAGTAAAATAAAATGTCAAAAATCAGCAAGCTTTTCAAAAATTTTCAATATCTTTCATAAAATCATCAAGTGAAATAAGATGCATTGTACGGTTATTGTCTTTATCCATTGAAAGAATGAATGAATGGCCGGATTGCTCAAGCTTCCAGGTAATTTCAGGTCGATTCTTGAATTTTCTGTTGATATTCGCTCTGATGAACTGTTCTGCAACTTTCATCTGCTTTCTTGAATGAACTGTTTTATCAAGAAGATTTTCAAGCTCCGAAAGATATTCCCCAAGATGAGAAAGAAATTCTTCAATTTCAGGAAAAGGATTATACGGAAATCTTGCATCTACCAGTTTTACGTAATCCCCTCCATCAAACTGCATAAGAGAACCTTTTACCTGATTTTGAATATAAAGGCGAAGTTTTATTGACTGCGTAATAAAAAGCTCAAAAGTAACATATGAAGAATTAAAGCTCACATCAGGGTTAAGATCTGGATGTCGGGATTTAAATCCTTCAATAATTCCTGCAGCATTGTCAAAAGTCAATTTTTCTGCATCAATGCGCACCATATTTTTATGGAGGACATGTGAAAAATGTTCTTTCCAGAAATCAGCTTCTATATCATCGTACATAACAAACTCCTGCTTTTATTATTAAAATGGTAAAAAAGTTGCCTGACAGTTACAGATTTTTGTTATCCATTGTTTGGATTTTTCAAAATTGATGCGGCTGTCTAAAATCCAGAGTACACTTGCACAACCATCAATCTGAGGAGGTTCTCCATCACCATCTGTAAATATAATCATACCGCTGTATTCACTTTTATGTTCTGCATAATAATCTGCTGGAACCTGAAAGTTTGTACCACCCATACCCTTTACTTCTTTTAAATCAATTTTCTTTTTGTAACTTACAGGCTTTGTAAGTTTAAGATTTACATCAAAGAAAATCAAATCAATATTTTCAATTATTCCGAGAAAGAAAAAATTTTTTATTGCGTGAATAAAATGCTCAAAGCTTTCATCAGTAATCGAACCTGAAACATCAACGGCAATCAAAATATTTGCCTTTCTTTCATATCTGGATCCCATAGCCTTAAAACCATAACGGCGACTGGGACGCATTCTGGTAAGTTTTCTGTTGGGACTTACAACATTCTGCCTGAATTTTGAAAGTGCACGGCGATAATCGAAGGAAAAATCCACACCTTGTGTAACGGCTCGCTCCACTTCTCCACCGTCTTTTCCATATCCTTCTTTAATAATTGCATCTTCAATATCACTTTTAATATCATTTAACGCTTCTTCATTTTCTTCCCAAAGCTCAGCATTTTCCGACGAATCTTCAAAACCTTCAATGCTGGTAATACCGGCACTCTGGGCATTCTTTGACTTTAGAACAATATCAAGAATATATTTATACCATTGTTCAAAGTTCATATCTGGGAATGTAACATGAGGGCCAGCCATCTGCTTCAGATACTGAACGCCAGGAAGATTTGCAAATTCATTTTCATCTGTTTTTCTATTTCTGGTATTAAGCTGCCATATTACAACATCACTGGCCATACTTAGAACTGCAGGCTTTGCATTATATGGTTTTCTTTGATATGGATGGCCTAAAAGGATTCGTGTAACTTCAAGGTTAAGATAAAATGAAAGTTTTTCATCTGTAAGTTTATCTAAAACTTCCGGAGCAAACTCTATACGTTTTTTTCCTGATCGAAAAGGAACTGTAAGTGAGGCATTTGGAACAATTGCGTGGGAAGTGCAGATTGCAAACTGCAGCGGTTCAGTATAAAACCATCGAGAGACCACAGCAGAAATTCTTTTTTCAGCTTTTGTATCAGACATTATTCCAAAGAGGCCATTATTTTTTTATACAGATCATATTCGTTTTCAGAAATCAAAACTAAAGCTTCTGGATACTTTTCAGAATCAATTAAAGAAACAAAATGACTTTGAATTTCCTTTCTATTTGAAGAACCTAGATAATCAAAATAATTTGTAAGATTATTTAAAATTACAGCTTTTGGACTTTCATCAAAATCGAAATCCATCATTTCTGGATTTTCAGCAAACTGCTCCAAGAATTTAAATATTCCTTTATTAAGTTCTGAATATTCAGGAACAGAAAGTTTTTCAAGACTTTCTTTGATGATATCGATTGAAGTTGTCAAAAGAGTCTTTGGATTAAGACCAGCAGGTTTATGAACAGTTTTATAAAATAAAGAAGCTGCTTTATTACCCACAATTCCACTTAAAAGAAACAGATGATCCTGTTCAAGTTCAGAAATATTTTTTATGACAGCACTTACACGTTCCCAGCTTCGTCTGTCAGGAGTTCGTTCAAGGTTTTCGGATACTTCATCATCACTATCAAGATATTCAGGATTCTCTTCAATAAATGAGATAACCCTTAAATCAAGACCAGCAGCTCTTGCCCACTCAATCCAGTTTTCAACAGTGGGAGCAAATTCATAAATATTAAAACGGCTTACAAGAGCAGGATCCAAATCTGTCAACTGATATTCTGAACCGTTGTTCACTGCACTGATAATGCGACTGCCTTTAGGGAGTGATTTTCCTGCAAGCTTTCTATTCAATGTTAAATCCATGATAGTCTGTAGAACTTCAGGGCGGGCGCGGTTTAATTCATCTAAAAACAAAACAATTGGAGTATCATCTGTAGGAAACCAGTATGGGAGCATAAAATCAGTTTTACCAGTTTTTTCGTTTTTTTCTGGAAGACCGATCAAATCTCCAGGATCACTCATCTGGCCAAGAAACAAAGTTACAACCTTTGCACCTTTTTTAGAAAAGTAATCTTCAAGAATGCGGGATTTTCCGATTCCGTGCTTTCCCATAAGCATAATGTTCTGCTCAGGTGGTGTGTTATCAAGAATAAAATGTAATTGCTTTGTGTTTACTGTCATAGTTTTATTTTAACTGTCATTTTTACTTGCTGAGCAAAAATGACAGGAGGTCATTTTAGCATCTTATTCTGTTGGGCGTTTTTTAAGGTTCTTGCTTTCTGCAATAGCCTGTCCTTCTCCAACCTGCTGTTCCATCATAGCGCGAACTTTAAGTGGAAGACCTGCAAGTGTAATAAAGCCCTGTGCGTCTTTATGGTTGTAAAGTTCACCTGTTGTGAATGAAGCAATTGATTCGTTGTACAAGCTGTATTTAGATCCAGAACCTGCACCACGGATTGCACCTTTTACAACTTTTACTTTTGCCCAACCTGTAACGTTTTCTTCTGCTTTATCCATAAAAGCCATACAAGAATCCATCAAAGTTGTGAACCACTTTCCTTCATAGATTAATTCTGCCATACGGAGGGAAACCTGCTGTTTATAGTGATATGTTTCGCGGTCGAGACAGATGTGATCCATCATTCTGTGAGCGAAGTAAAGGATTGCTCCACCCGGTGTTTCATATACACCACGTGATTTCATACCAACAAAGCGGTTTTCACAGATATCAACAAGACCAACACCATTTCTTCCACCAATTGTGTTAAGTTCAGTAAGAAGGTCGAGAGCGTTCATCTTCTTTCCGTTCAATCCCACTGGAATACCTTTTTCAAAATCGATTGTTACGTATTCACCGTCATTTGGACATTCTTCAGGAACTGTTGTGTTCTTGAGCATATGTTTGAAATTTGGTTCATTTTCAATCTGTTCAAGTTCAAGACCTTCATGTGAAAGATGCCAGATATTTTCATCACGAGAATATGACTGATCTTTCTTTGAAGGAACTTCAAGTCCACGATCTTCAAGGAATTTAATTTCAGCTTCACGGCTATCCATGTTCCATTTGTCATCACGCCATGCAGCGATTACTTTAAGATCTGGAGCAAATGCTTTGATTCCAAATTCGAAACGAACCTGGTCGTTTCCTTTACCTGTAGCACCGTGACAGATTGCAACCGCACCTTCCTGACGTGCATATTCAACAAGAATCTTTGCAATCAAAGGACGGGCTGTAGAAGTTCCCAAAAGATATTCATCTTCGTAAACAGCATTTGCTTTAAGTGCTGGCCAGATGTATTCTTCGATATATTCCTGTTTTGCATCTACTACATAACATGCAGCAGCACCAGTCTTAAGTGCACGAGCTTTGATTGCTTCCCAGTCATCACCCTGACCTACGTCGATACATACTGCGATTACATCATAATTGTAATTTTCCTGAAGCCATGGAATGATAACTGTTGTATCAAGTCCACCTGAATAAGCCAGAACTACTTTGTCTTTTGCCATTTTATATCTCCTGACACCCTGGTATGTTAAAAAATCCGAGCGTACATAAATATGTATATTTATACAGAAAATATACATATTTATGTAATTTTATGCAAGGGGATATTTAGGGAAAATTCGCTCTATTTCTTGCCTTCAAGACGCAATAATTCCTTTGAAGCCGCATAACTGATTTTGAAATTTTTAGATTTTTCTGCATATTTAAACCAGTAAATGGCTTTTTTCTTATCGTTTAAGAATCTTTCATTTATTGTTGCTAGAAAATAAACTGAATTATAATCTTCCGGATAAATTTTTACAGCTTTTTCAAAACTTTCAATACTTTTCTTAAAATCTTTTACTCCAAAATAATAGCATCCTGTGTAATAATAGGGAAAATTTTTCTCAGGAAATAATTTTAGTGCTTCATCACATATTTCTTTCAAAAAAACTCTGGATTCATCATCTTCATTAAGAAGATACTCTGAAACTAGTCCTAATTCCTGCTCCAAAGCTTTATCACCATCTTCATATAAGCCTTCTTCCCAATACCAGCAGTTATTATTTTCCTTTGCATGGTTAAGCATCTCAATCGTAGAATCTTTTAATTCTTCATTTAATTTTGAAGCTTTCATTGCATAATGACGACTGGTATAAAAATCCAATCTGTCAGGAAACTTTGTAATTCCTGCACTCATATAAGAAACAGCTTTCTTCATAATTTCAGGTGAAGGAATTTTCATTTCTTCCGTAGATTGAGTTCCATCTTTTTTTGTAATCACATAGAAACCTGCAGTTTCAGGAGTATTTTTTGCTTCAATTAAATGATAATTAAACCAGCAGATATAATAATGAGGATCATCATCCTTTGTTTTAACCTTATCCCATTTTTTAAGATAAGTTAGTGCGTTCTGAAGATCTTCATTTTGCAAAAGAGGAATTACTTCTTTGTAATAATCTTTTGCAATAAGATTAAATGATAATAAAATCATTCCCAACAGTGTAATTACTTTTTTCATTGTGTACCTCACAAATATTTATTATTACCAGACAGCAGCCTGTTTCTGAACTATTTTTTCATATAAAGATTCTTTTCTATGACTTGTATCAACTTTATATGCAGTAATATTAGAAACTTCAGACAATGCATATACGGATCTTCCTATCGACTTGTAGTTGTATCTCCAAGGATCAATAACCGTAATTGCTCCAATATATTTTTCACCTTTTTCATTAACAGCATTTTTTTCCTGATTGCTGGTCATCATTGTTGCATGGGAATCATTTATAACCCTTGCAATACATATATATGCTTCATCTGAATTCTGAATTTTTTCGATAAAATTACTCATTTCCTTTTGATTATCAACTCTTTCAAACCCCACAATCACTTCATCTCCAGCAATGAGATTTACGGCTTTTCTGTAGTTTTCTCCATAATTGATACACAATTTTTGATCACCTCCATATGAAAACAAATCCGCTTCCTTTAATAATTCATTTATCTCATTCATAGTCTTTAAAGTACCATTTGCGGTATAAGCGACATACCCTAAAGTAGCTACAACACAACCACTATTATAAAGAGTTACAGGCTTTTCTAATTTAAACTGATATTTATTTAGAATTGTATCTCTAATCTTTCCTGTTCTTTCATCCTCAAGTCTTTTCTTAAATGAATCGTATTGAAGGAATTCAACAATATCACCTTGAACAAATTCTTCTTTAGATAAATTACAGTCAGGATTATCACTTAAATATTTTTCATACTCATCATCTACATACAGTGCATATTTACTTAAGTAAGTATCTTCATTTCTTTTATCGACTTCTTCCTGTGTCCTTCCAAATCCCAATGCATATTTTTTATTTTCAAGATCCGTCTGTCTGTAACCAGGATCCTTTGTTTCAAGAAGATAATATTCAAAATCATCCTCACTTTTCTTAAATGAATCGCCGGAAAATAGTAAATAAAACAGCCCTTCTTTTCCAATTTCTTCATAAATCTCTGTATAATCAAAAACATCACTTTCATTACTATAGACATCCTGTGAAATTCCATACAATGTTTTTAGTTTTGAAAAGGTCTCATACCCCTCTACTCTTGCCTGAAATTCATCACCTTCCGCAAGATGAACAGTTTCATGAACAAGCAAAGATGCAAATTGAGCAGCTGCATCAACATTATTGTCAATAAACTTATCTGAAATATAAATTGTCTGCATCTTTTTATCTGCTTTACCTAATGCTTCCATCTTTTCCACATTTAGTTCTATTTCTCCATCCCAAACCTTTTGTGCAGCAATGTTACCAAATAATGTTTGAGAAGCTGCAGCTGCGTTTATTCCATTTACTATTCCAAGAGCAGTGAAATCTCCTGAATTAGCTTTTATTTTTGCATTCCAGATTCTTAATGCATCTTTGTAACTTTCCGTGGAATTTATAAGAGCTGCAACATCTACCATATTTCCATTTTTACTTATGTTTGCAGTTACACTATTTTCATCAAACTGTAGTTCAAACAATCCAACGTCATTATTAAGATTAAAACCAAGATTATTTGCACTCAATATATTCAGGGAAGTTTTTCCTGTTAACCCATATTCAATTCCAGCTCCTGCAAGTACGGATAAATTTCTATTTATTTTTTTAACCCCTGTCGTATCATAAAAAGAATTACTTAGATCTTTTCTAACACCATCTTTTGTGAAAATATCATCTAATGCTGCATTAAATGACAGCTTAAATGTTTCAGAGCCAAAAGCTGATACAGAGTTTAACAATGTATCTTTACCATAAAAACCTGAAGCAACCTTATTCCAGTCAATTTCAAAACCTTTTTCAAAATCTATCGAATCAATAAAATTGTTAGTTACAGAAGTTAAATAATTTGTTCCTGCCTTCAGACCACTTTTAGCAATTATTTTTGTTCCTTTCGATGAAATAGAATTTATTGCTGAACCTAATCCAGAAGTAAATTTATTGCTCAAAATTCCTGCTATCTCTTTTACGCCTCCAGAAATAAAATCATTCAAAGTCTTTCTCTTATAGCTGTAATCCATTACACCATAAGCAACATCATCAACATAATTGAAGATCTCCACCCCCGTTGCACTAGCTGCAATCGAGCAAATAATATCACTAATTTTCCTAATCGTAGGAATTTCAATTCCAAAAATCTTATTATCAGATGTAAACTTTTTCTCATACAATGGAGTTCCTAATTGAACATATCCTTCTCTGTTCACTAAAGAATTCCAAATAAAGTCTAACATTATTTGTCCCATTTCGCCACTTCCATTTTTTGAAATATTTTCGAAACGTCCCCTTTTTATATCAACATTACTTACAAACTCTGGAGCATAACCCACATGTTTTGAAAATTCACCTTCACTATTTTGAGAACCAAATATCTTTTCATAAATCTTGTTAAGTTTTTCAAGGTTTTTACTTACAATCAAATTATAATTTTCATTATTTAAGCTGAAACTGTCTGGTAGTACTAAGTCATTTAATAAATCATCAATTGTAAACCATTCATATTTATGAACAGTTTGTTTTTCACGAACAGCATTATTAAAAACAAGGGAATCAACAACCGCATATCTACTTATTTCATCACCAACAGAATACCCTTCTCTTCTTACAAGATCTTCCTGCCATTTACTGAGTTCTAAGTTACTCTCATTTAATCTGCTTTCTATTTCAAGCTTCTTTTGCAAAACCACAGATTTAAGAAGTTCATTAGAGTAAACGATATTTAATGAATTCAATTCCTTTTCTTTTTCATCTATCAAATTATAAGTATCAGCTAAACCGATATAATTCTGAAGTTTTGTAATATGATAATCAATGCATTTATCATATTCTTTTTCAGAAGCAGATTGCAAAGAATAATTTAATAACTCATCAAGTACTGTATTTTTTTCCTCAATTAAATCAGTGAGTGATAAATTAGATATTTTCATAGTATCAGGATTTAGTTGTTCGGTTATTAAAGAAAAATCTGTTAAAATGTCATCATCCAACTTTTGGGCTTCCCCTGAATATTGATCTTCAAGCCACTTTAATTTCTTATTCTGAAGATCATTATATTGTTTTTCAATTTCATTTATTTTTTCCGAATATTGTTTCTGGCACATTAATTTCCATTTTTCATATTCTTCAGAAATCATACGTTCTGATTTATTCCACTCAAGATTTGAAACATCAATGACTGTATTAACATCTTTAAGCCATTTTTCATATCTGGCATTAAGCTCTGTTTCTTTAACAAATAGATTTACATCATTGACTTCCTGTAATGAATTAATATTATTGATCATTAAAGAAGAACATAATTCTTTCTGCTTATTTAACAAATAGGAATCCGAACAGTTTACATTATTTACAATTTTATCACCTAATACCTGCTTCAAAACATGATTCATTTCAGAAAGCAGATTATTTTTGTTCCACAACTTATCACATGAAATTTCATTTAAAACACTATAATTTTGATCCAAATCTGCAATTACATTTTCACTTGTCAATAATTTCTGTTCAATATCAGAAAGAAGAACAACAGTTTGAGCATTCTGATTATCCCGTTCAACTATATACTCACTTATTTTTTGTTCAATATCATTAAACTGTTTCAAAAATTCTTTGTAAAATAAATTTGTTACAGTTTCCAGGTTATTATTATCATCGTTGATTAAATCAACTACTGAATTGAATAATTCTTCTGTAACTTTACTATCTTTCAAAATGGTGGAATTGCCTGTAATTTTTTCTATGGAGCGGCAAAAATCTTCAAAATTAAAAAGCCCCTCATGAAAACCAACTGTTAATTCCTGAAAATCTTTCTTTTCATTTGAAAGTTGCGCTTCAATAGCCCAATATTCATTTGTCAATTTATTATATTTCTGTTTATACTCATTATTTATTTCACTATAACCACGTTGAACTGCAGAAACATCCGAAGCACATTCTTCCAGTGAACTTGCTGAAGTAAAACAAGATGCACCACAAGCAAGTAAAATTGAACATGGCACTATTGCCCATGCTCCAACTGCTGGTATTGCAGCGATGGATGACATCATTGTAGCACCCAAAATCCATTTAATTCCATCATTCCTATATGAAACGGCAGTTTCATACAATTTATCAATTACCCCCTGCAGTCCTCGATAACTAATTATATCCACCCTTTGCTTCTCTAATTGAAAATCAGGATTAATATTAAAATTTGAATAGAGAATAAATTTTGCTATATCATCTGAACCATTATTCTCTACAACCTTATCATAGGCTCGATGAATTTCTTCAATTCTTGACGTCGTATAAATATCATTAAGTTTCAGTCCTAAAATTTCATCGGTTGGTATTCCAAGGGAATAATTGTTAGCATCCAGTGGATTTTCTGATTCACCATACAATTTTGTATCAGCTGATTCATATATCAGATACGAAACTGACATTAGAAGATCATCAAGATTATACTCTTTATTATTTACATTTAATAAAAAATTCTGAACATCAAAAAAAGCTTTACTATGATAACTAACTGAACCATCAGTATTGTAAATACAAATATTTTTATTTGATACATAGGAAATTATGTTATTACTATAATCATTTAATTCATCGTCTGTCTTAAGTTTAATAGTATACTTTGGATTTACAGCATCTTGCTCATCTTTTATTACACATACAAACTTTTGAACAATATCAGGAATTTTAATACTGTCTTCATCCAATTCGTTTAAATCTGTTTCCTTTATTAATTTAGAAACACATGAATCATAGTTTTTCTCAAGTCGTTTAATTTCTTCACTTTTATTATATATATATGAACTAACCTTTTCTTTTATTAATTCAAAAGCGCAAAGTTTTTCTGCAGCATCTTTATATTCTTTTAGATAATCTGATTCAATCTGATTAAAAGTTACATTCTCAGTATTACTAATATTATCTTTAAGCTTTTTGCATAAATCTAATTTCAATACTGCCTTTTCATAATTTGTCTTCAATTCCAGATTACTGTATGATCCCTCATCACTATGAAGATATGTGTTTTTTGCCCAATTATATATTTCCTCATTTATCTGTAAATCAAATGCTGCTTCATCTCTATTTTCTGCAGCTTTTTGCACCTCTTTAATCTGGCTCTCATATAATTTGTATAAATTTAATGCATCAGAATATAACCCATCCTCTGATGAAATATTTATCTTTTCAAGCTCATGATTATATTCTTTTTCTGCATTCATCAGATTATTTAATAATTTATCTTTATCAGAAAAATATGATTCATACTTGCTTTGTATATTTTGATAATTCTGAATCAAATTCATTAGATTTTTATAATTTAAATGGTATTCTGAATCCTTACTTTTAATTTTATCAAGGAACACTCTAGAATTAACTGAATCATCACCTGTTTCAAAATTATTGGGATTTATATCTCTAATCACATCTTCATATAACTGGCTACCTTTCTTATTATCAGCAATAATAAGTTCAAATCCCATATCAGAAAGTTGTTTGTTAATATTACTTTCATTATAATCTAAATCATTTATCAATTGATCAATATATATATCGATTACAGAAACAACATATTGTGAAACATCATCATTTTTCAGTTCTTCAAGTTCACCTTTTAGCTCGGTTATTTTCTGAACACTCAGATCTTCATTTTTTGATTTATCATACTTTTCAATAATGTTTTTTATTTTCTTAATTGCGGTGGAATCTTTTTTTATATAATATTGCAAGCTTGAAACTTTATATTCAGAAACAATTTCAGGATCAGTACTTTCACCAGTTAAAACAAAATCAATAATTTCGTTACTTTTATCTAATATCTGCTGTTCATATGAATAATCTTCATTATTTCTAATTTTCAGAGCAATTATTTCTTTTATTTTCTGCAAACCGGTTACTTCAATACTTTCACCATTTACTTCAATCACTTGATCATTATTTATCTTTTCAATCAATTGTTTTCCGTTAGATTCAATTTTTGAATATTCTTCATTCTGTAACGTATTTACATAATCTGATATATATTTTTTATATTCGTTTTTGTCATAAATAAAGCTGTTTAATGTATTTATAACTCCAATAATTTCCTTTTCAATATTTTCAAGTTGAAATTCTGAAAAACCATATTGCAAGTCATTATATTGTTTCTGTAGATTTTCTAAATCCTGCAATTTTTCACTTACAACTATTTTTTGCTCATTGTATTTACTTACTGACTCAGTATACCTTTCTTCAATATTTTTAAGAATTTCAATTTGTTTTTTATAATTTTCTTCTGCTGCCTCATATTTATTTAATGAATCATTATATTTTTTCTCTGTCGTTGATTTATCTTCTGCAGAAGAAGTTCTATTCAAGGAATATTCATAAAGCCTTTCATTCAACAAAACCTGCTTTTCAAGATATTTTTCAATACTTTCAATTTTTTCAAGTTCATATTCTGAAGAACTTTTACAAGCTATATCATCTTTTTTACTAAACAAATCCTGTAACAAGGAAAAATTTTTGTTTAATTCGTTTCTGTTAACACCTATAACGTTTATATATTTTTCAAGATCATTTAAACTTTCAAGAAATACCGGACTTAAATCTGTATCTGAGATTTTCTTTTCTTCTATCAATTGCAATACAGCATCATAATTACTTTCATTATCCAGGCAATTATTTATATCAGTAAAAACTTCTCCCCAATTTTCACACCACTGATTAATGCCTTCAACTGCTGTATCAATTACCTCTTCAATTTGCTTCACCATATATTGAATGGCTTCTATTTTAAAATTTCTTATCTCATACTTTTCAGAAAGTTGATTTAAAAAGTTTATTCTCTCTGTATTCACATACTCTTCAAGTTTTGCTTTTCGTTCTGTCCATAATGCATTCCCCTCCATCAAATTTTGATTAAATTCATCAAACCATTTTTCTTTTTTATCCTGCAAATAAGAATAAGCTGTCTGCCATTCATTCACTTCTTCTGCGAAGCTGTTTCCAATAGCATTTTCCCAATTACTTTTGGCCAATAAAAATTCTTTTTCAATGTTATTCCATGCAGATAATCCTTTTTGCATTTCCTCCGACATTTTTTCAAACCATTCATCTGAATCAGGTGTCATTTTATCTGATGAAATATTATCAACAATTCTATCTCCATATACGAAAATACTTTCACCTTGTGATCCTGTATTTTGAATCAAATCGTTACAAAGCTTTTCTGCAATTTGCATTGCATTACCTTCATCACTTTGTTTTCTGAGGGAATTATGATCATAAAGATAATTGTTCAATAGACTATTGAAGACTTCCCTCTCAACATCATAAAAATCGTCAAGAGAAATATACCTTCCATCATTATTTTTAATACCTGCAACTACTTCTTTTATATCATGCTGCCATCTCTCTCTTAATTCTTCTTCAGTTAACTTCAAAAAATCATTTTCTTCTATTTGTTTTCGAATTTCATTTAAAATTTTGTATATTTCACTCTTTCTTATAATATTGAAGTTATCAAAAGAAGATCTTTCATCCGTTAAGACGAATTCATTGTCAATAGTTAAACCAGATAAATCACTTTGATCATTAACACTAAAATCATTCTGATCTATTACCTTGAACTCGTGCTTTTCATTAAAACTTTGAAGAATTTCAGCATTTTTGGAATATGAACTATCTATCTGTCCCGCATTTAGATTCATAACAAGATACCCAGAAAGCGTCATTACTGCTGTAATTCTTTTAATAAACTCATTCATTTTCACCTCCACAAAAAAAATGGCCGGAACCCTTCAGGATTCCAGCCACTATTTGGAAGGTTAACGTATGGAACATTATATAATCATATATATCATACGTTTAATTACATTTTTTGGTAACAAAAACAAATTTTTTTTACAGATTTTCAGGTAACTCTGTCAAAGCTGTATCAAGCAAATCAGAGATTGCTTTCTTATCAAGGTGAGAACCAATGATTACAAGCTTAATCATACGGTCACCAAGTTTTTCATCCCAGTTCTTTCTGAGTTCAGGATCATTTTTAAGATATTTTTCCTGCTCACGTTTTGGAGCAGATGCAAGCCAGGCTCCAGAATAGCCTGCAACAATCTGACGTCCAGTTGTTTCCCAAACCCATGCCATTTCAGGTTCATCATTAAACCACATCAGGCCTTTAGAACGAATAATGCTCTTTGGCCACTGATCAGCAACCTTATCAAGTTTCTGTCGATCAAAACATCCGCGACGGTAATAAACAAATGAACCAATTCCATATTCATCTTCTTCTTCACCGTCATGATGATGGTGGTGGTGATGATGTCCGCACGAACAGTTTCCATGCTCGTCATAATGATGTTCATGGTGTTCATGATCCTCATCATCGTCATCGTCATGGTGGTGATGATGTTCATCATGATCGCCATCGTCATTATGATGGTGATGATGTTCATGTTCATCGTCATCTTCTTCTGCTGCTTTATTCAACTCAGCAACCCAGCCTGCACTTTCATAAACTTTTTCAAAGTCAAATTCATTTGTTCCCAATACATCTTTAATTGGAACATTTGCCTTTGTTGTTTCAATTACACGGGCATTTGGCTGAAGGATTTTAACAACAGCACGGATTTTTTTAAGCTGCTCTTCTGTAACAAGGTCAGTTTTATTAATAATCAATGTATTACAGAATTCAACCTGCTGAACAAGAAGACTTTCAATATCTTCTTCACCCATATCTTTTTTAAGAAGTGCATTTCCTTCATCAAACTCTGTAGCCATACGCATAGCATCCACTACAGAAATTACCCCATCAATATAGCCGTTATCAATCTGCTCAATAGCCTGTGCAATTGGCATTGGTTCACATACACCACTAGCTTCAATCAAAACATAATCAAACTTTTTAGTTTTAATAAGTTTTTCAATCTGGTTAACCATATCACTTTTGAGGTTACAGCAAATACAACCATTCTGAAGTGCAACAAGACTTGATGAATCAGTAATGTTAGCATCTTTTGCAATCAAGCTTGCATCAACATTTACTTCACCAATATCATTTACAATAACTGCAACTTTATAACCTTCCTGGTTGTTAAGAATATGATTCATCAAAGTTGTTTTACCAGCTCCGAGATATCCGACTAAAAGTGTAATAGGAACTTTCTTTGCCATTTTCTACCTCTTTATAATTTGCCCCTAAACGTAGCTTAGTTTTTATGTTTCAAGATTATTTCTAAATATAATAAAAATTTGTATAAAATGCTATAAAAAATAAAATTATTGCAATTCTATACTTCCTATTTTAAAATATAAGTGTATTAATTAAAAAAGCAGGTATTTTATGAGAATTTATTTTCTGACAAGGGAACCTGATGTCTGTCAGTTACTGGCAGATAGTTTTACAAAACCTGATAACGAAATCAAAATTTTTCCAATAATAACTAAACTGTTTCAGACTGTATTTGACGAAGGAATTCTTCCAGACATTTTATTCCTGGATTTTTTATATTTTCAAAGTGATGCTTACGATTTTTACAGCATACTGAAAAAAAAGAATAAGATATTTCCCGTAGTTCATTATAATCATCCCTTTCCAATTGCATCAAAAAGAAAATATTTCTGGTCCTTCAACCTCCAAAAAACAGGATACTTCAAAGACCTTTCAAAAATTGAACCACTACTAAGCACCATGGAGAATGCATTACAAGATCCGCAAATTGCACCATACGTTTCTTGCATTCAACAACCTCAACCCTATAAATCATCAGATCTTAGATACATAGAACCATTAAGAGCTTCAGAAATTGCTTTCTATACAGAACGCTTCGACAATGTAATTACTGATAAAATCAATTCAACGAAAAAGGAATGCATTTCCTACAATACTTCAAATTTACTTAACTTAAATTCTACAGAACAAAGATTTACAAATGAATTTAGATCAAGAAATCACTTATCACATAAAATCTCATTATTATTCACATACTTATACAGTAAAAGGAATTTACATGTAACATTAGAAGAGTTGAAAAATGTATTAAGTAAAGATTCAAAACCAGAAACACCCAATGGAATTCGCCTTGCAATTTACAGACTCCGAACAATTCTAAAAGAAGATGTAAAAACACATTTTGAAATTCTTAATTATGATTATGGGTATTCCTTAGTGGAAAATGAAGACTAGTTTTAAATAAAGGCATTGCCTCTTTGATATTTACCACAGAGCAATGCCTTTACGAAGAATAAAATTAAACAGGTTTCTTTAATATAAACTCAAAAAAACCTGTTTCATATTTTCTACTTTAATGAAGCGCCGATGCGTTCCAAAACCTTTTTGCGATCAAGTGGCTTAATGATATAGTTTTTAGCACCGAGCAAAAGAGATTTCTTTACCAATTCTTCTTTTCCCAGGGCTGAAACCATAACTACTTTTGCGTTCTTATCAAAAGCCATGATCTGTTCAAGGGCTGTAATACCGTCCATACGTGGCATAGTAATATCCATTGTTACGATATCAACATTTGGACAAAGTTCCTTGTATTTATCAACGCCTTCTTTTCCGTCAGCAGCTGTAGCAACAATTTCGTAGCCTTCACTTGTCAAAATCTGTCCAAGCTGTTTGGCAACGAAGATAGAGTCATCAACTACCAAAACGCGGAATTTTGTTCCGTCTGCTTTTGTGCCTTCTGGTGGTCTTTCATTGATTGTAGGAAAATCCTGCTTTGTTTTCATAACTTTTTCTCCCTATTTATTATGCACGCTCACGAATAGCGACATTTACTTCGATTTTACCGTAGTCAGTAATAAGTGGAACGATAAGAGCTTCAACATTTTCAGACTGTCCTGCCAAAGCTGCAATTTCCATTTTTTCACCTGCAAACAATGCTGGTGGTGTAAGGTCGAACTTGAATCCAAGTTCATGTAATTTTGTTACAGCCTGAGCTGTAATCAAGTTTGCCAATTCTGAGATTGTAGCCTTTGCTAGATCATCAAATTCAGCAAGTTTTTCGCCATTCATTTTTGATGCAATATTCAAAGCTGTTTCATATGTCATATCAAAAAGAACACGACCTTCTACATCACCTGCAAGACCAACTAAAGCTGCTACACCCATTACTGGCATTGCGGTAGATTTCAAATATAAGTCGCCTCTTTTTACTTCAGCATCACCTAAAACTTCTTTCAGAACTCTGTATGAAGTTTCTACGAATGGGTTAATATACTCAACTCTCATGCATTACTCCTTATATGCTATTGTTTATTAAAATAGGTTAAAGACCCTACAGTCTTTTCACCCCAATTAGAGCCTTTACCAAGTGATTCACCAGAACCAAGAATAATAATACCATTACCCTTAAGTTTTTCATCGAAATCACCTACCACAATATTCTGTGATTCAACAGAAAGGAATGAAAGAATGTCACGGGCAAATACAATATCAACCATTGGAAGTGAGGTTGAATTTGTACAGTCATGATACTCAAACATTACGATATCTTTAATTTCCTGATTGAATGTATATTCACCGGAAACTTTTCTTGTAACATAAGGTGCATACCAGTCATTTGCTGCACTATCAGGAATTGAAAGTAAAGGTGCATTTGACACATTAAGCAAATCAATTTCATGTGCATAAATTCTGATTTTAGAATCTGGATAGCGCATCTTCAATACACAGGCAAGTGAATATGATTCAATACCTTTACCACATCCAGGATTCCAAACAACAATCTGCTTTGCATTGTTTTCTGGGAGCAGTTTATATACTTCATCAGCATACTGCTTTGTCCACCATGTTCCGTTACAATTTGACCAGAATGGTGCAAGAAAATCATCAGCATCTTTTTCTGTCTGAAGCTGAACATTACCTACACCCTTTTCAGAAGACCACTGGTTAAAACGATTTTTAATCCATTCTTCATTTATATCTGATACATAGAATTTCTTTAAGTTTCTTAATTCTTCTACAACAAACTTGTAATCTTGATCAGAGTCGTTAGCTTTTGGAGCTTCAGGCTTTGAATTTTCTTTTACCTCTGCTTTAGGAGCCTGACTCTGAGCTTTAATCTGGTCAGGCATTACATCGCCAACAGAACTGTTAACATAAACATTATCAATTCCGTTGTCTTTATCTTTTGCAGAGAATCTACCATTAAAAATGCGTTCAATATCAAGCAGGATATACAAATGATCCTGACATTCAACTACACCATAAATATATTTGATGTTTATATCACCAAACAAAGGATGTGGTGGCTGAATCTTGCTTTTCTGAATTCCAACTACCTTGTCAATTGCATCTACAACAACACCAAACAGCTGGTCTCCAACAGAAACGATAAGCATATTCTCTACAGAGTTATCATCACGAGTAGGAATATCAATATTAAAGAACAATCTCAAGTCAATGATAGGAATAATCTCACCACGAAGATTGTATACACCAAGAACAAATGGCAAAGTATTAGGAACGTAAGTAAAACGACCTGTCTTTGCGATTTCTTTTACCTGCATGATATCAATAGCATAATCTTTTCCTGCGAGAGAAAAAGTTACCATCTTGTAGTCAACAACAGACACATTATCTTTGTCATCCATTGAGTCCTGCATCAAATCGTAATTATCGTTCTGCTGCAAATCTGTATAATCAGTATTTTCCATAACTTACTCCGCCTTTATACAGAACCCTGTGCTGCCTGAGCATTAAGTTCCTGTCGTACACCAAGTTCAAGAAGCTGACGTACATCGATAATTAGAGAAACGGAACCGTCTCCCAATACAGAAGCACCTGCAATTCCCGGTGAATTAGTAAACTGATCACGAAGAGGTTTAATTACAACATCTTCTTCTCCAATAAGAGAATCAACCATTACACCAATTTTCTTTTCTTCTGATCCAACAATAACAACAAAGCTGTAATCACTCTGAGTTGTTTCTTTAATATTAAACAATCTTGAAAGACGAAGAATACTGATTACTTCATTACGAACGTTCAATACTTCGTAGTTGTCGATTGTACTGATATCTTCTGTTTTTACGCGCTGGCTTTCAATAACTGATGCGATTGGAATTGAGTAAACTTCTTTTCCAACACGAACCAAAAGTCCCTGAATGATAGCAAGTGTAAGAGGAAGTCTGATACTGAACTTTGTACCTTTTCCTGCTTCACTTGTTACAGAAACTGTTCCATTGAGTTTTTCAATCATTGTCTTAACAACGTCAAGACCTACACCGCGTCCAGATACATTTGAAATTTTATCTGCAGTTGAGAAACCTGGCATGAAGATAAGCTGATAGGCTTCCTGATCTGAGATAATCTTATTTGGATGAATAAGGCCTTTTGAAATTGCTTTCTGCTTAACCTTTTCAACGTTTATTCCGGCACCATCATCTGCGATGTCGATAATAATCTGGTTTCCTTCGTTAGATGCCTTAAGAAGAAGAGTTCCTTCTTCTGGCTTTCCTGCAGCGGCACGAACTTCTGGAGTTTCAATACCATGGTCAACTGAGTTACGAACACAGTGCATAACTGGATCGAGCAAATCGTCGATTACAGTCTTATCAAGTTCTGTGTCTTCACCTTCAATAACCAGGTTAACCTTTTTATTAAGATCACGCTGGAGATCGCGAACAACTCGTGGGAAGCGGCTGAAAATCTGATTGATAGGAACCATTCGAATTTTCATTACACCTTCCTGAAGTTCTCCTGCAATTCTACCAAGATTCTGTGTTGAAGAACGGAACTTAACAGAAAGATTTTTGAGTTGAGACTCAAATGTATCAAAGTAGTTAACTACATCACCAAATTCCTGCGTGATGTTTGTTTTAATTTCTTTAATGCTTACGCCAGTCTGAATTTCTTCAAGATACTGAGGAAGTTGATCAAACATACGGCGGATTTTTTCGCGGTATGCAGCATCAATTGCCTGGAACTGAACCTGAATATCACTCATCTGAGATGCAGTCTGGTTGAACGCAGCTTTTGTGATAACTGTTTCAGAAACAAGGTTAAGCAGGTAGTCAATTCGTTTTGAATCAACACGCAATACTGAACCCTGCTGAATATGAGTTCCAGTTGCTGGAGCACCTTTTGCAGGTGCCTTTGCTTCTGTCTTCTTTGTTTCTTGTGGCTTAACTTCTGTTTCAGAAGCAGCTGGTGCTTGAACTTCCTCTTTCTGAACAACAGTTTCAACTGGCTCTGGAGCACTCTGAACTTGTGCAGCCTGTACAGGTGCACTCTGAACTGGAGAAACGGCAGGCTTTGACTTTACTGCACTTTCAGGTTCTACTACCTGAGCATCTGTACTTAATGTTACATCACTTAAGAAAGCAACATCTTCAATATCTTCAGAAGAAGAGTTTGAAGCAAGATAATATTTTACAATCGGATAGAATTCATCTTCATAAAGAGCATCAAAATCTGGAACAGTCTTTAATACAGAACCACAAGCTTTCAATGCTGCAAATACCTGAATACCACCTACAGAATTCATAGGATTTGATTCATCAAAGGCTACTGTTACACACCAAAGTTTCTGTCCTTCTTCACATACCTGTGAAAGTTCTGCATATTCATCATCAGAAAGAACTGGAACTTCTCCACCACTCTGTGCAGGAGCCTGAGGAGCAGCTTGAACTGGAGCTGGTGCAGGTGCAGGAGCTGCCTGAACCGGTGCACTCTTCTTTGCTTTTTTATCAGCTTTTTCTGGAATAAATGCACGAAGACGTTCCAGTAAAGGTGTAACATCATCCTGATATACAGAACCATTGGCACGAGATTCTAGCATTGCTTTGATTGTATCAATTGAACTCAGCAATACATCTACTACTGGTTCTGTTACTTGAACACGGTCTGAACGGATTTCATCTAAAACGTCTTCTACAGCATGAGTAAAAGTAGAAAGCTCTGTCATTTCTACAGTAGCAGAACCACCTTTCAATGTATGAGCAGCCCTGAAAATTTCATCAATGGCTTCATGATTTGTAGGGTCGTTTTCAATTACTAAGATGTTACTCTCAAGATTTTCTACCTGCTGTTCTGCTTCTGTAAAAAAATCTTTCAAGAGTTCTTCGTTGTTAATATCCAGATAATCACTCATATCATAATATTTTATACTTTCTATGTTATAAGTCAAGTAAAAAAAAATGAAAAAAAATTTAGCTAAAAATTAATGTAAACTCCAATTCGAACCGATAATTTAAAAGTAATACTGTCAAAAAAAATCATTTACCTGTATTTTCTTCCATATACATACAGATAAAATAAAAAATGAAAATAAAGGACTTATTTTATGAAGAAATTTAAGATTACCGGATTTATTCTTTCCATTTTGCTTCTCGCAGGAATTTCCTTCGCCGATGTTAACTTCAGCGGAATGGCCGGCGGTTCTACAGGAGTTTCGGGAATTACAGGTGACAATCCGGATTTCACAATTCCTTTTAATGCTTTTGCAGCAGCCCAGTTAAATCTGGGCTCATGGGGAATTTTCAGAGCGAATTTAGGACTTGCTTCAAAAAACCTGATTGGAGGAAACCTTTTTACAGGTCAGGACGCTACATTAAAAATGAACGAAGTTTCACTGGTTCTTACCAAAAGTGGCAACGCAATTAAAAATTATTTCGGATTTTACTTTGGTACCTATGAAGTTGTAGGTCAGGACGAATTTCTTCAAAGACAGTTCGGCATTGAACCATTTACCTCGATGGTAACCAGAAATGCCACAACCCTTTCTACAGGAATTCCTCTATATGATAACTACGGAACAGGTTTTTCATATATCATGAATTTTGCAGATGCACCTGGGGTTCTGGGGTTTAATTTTTATATAAATGAAACTTCAGCTAAAATTTTCAAGATCAACCTGGACATCAGAACAGCATGGATTACAAAATTATTAACAATCGACTTATGTGGAGGTCTGGGAGTTCCAATTCAGAATCAGGGAACAGGAACAGAAATTCTTCTTCTGATTGATACCCTTTATGCTCATGGTGGAGTAAGTCTTCTTTTAGGAAACCGTTACACACATTCACTGTTTATTCAGGCTGGCATTCAGAATCTGGAACTTATCAAAGGTTCCTCACCTTCTTCATTTGAAGGAATTGACGATCTGTCTCTCCTGGTAGAAGCAAGAATCTATTCAAAAGAATTTAAAACAAGAGTTACAGCTTACAGCCTGCACAAAGAAACAATAAAAGACATGTTCTATTTGCAGGATACTTTAGGCGTAGTTCTTTCTTTATATTCTGATACAATTCCAGTTAAGAACAACAACATGACAATGGGAACTTATATCATCGGTTCTCTTTCTGACCAGTCCTTAACTGATGTTATTTCAACAACTGCGTTTGCAACAATTCCAAAAATAAATGTGTACCTTACACCTTTTGTTTCTATTCCTGTAGCCGACGGAGAAATGGAGCTTATGGGACAGTTAGGTGGTCTTGATATAGTCAATAACCTTCACTTCAGTTTCCAGGCAAAAATCGGTTATAAAAAAACTTTCTAGAATATATAACAAAGCTGTCTTAGAAATAAAAAAGAACTCTAAGACAGCTTTGTTTATTTAATTATTCAAAAAGCAGTTCTGTTTTTTACAATCTTATCTTCTTCCATAACAATCTTTAATTCAGTATAATAATTTCATTATGGCTAAAATTCAGATGAAAAATGCTATCGCTGAGCTCGATGGCGATGAAATGACTCGTGTTTTGTGGAAGGTAATTAAAGATGAACTTTTATTGCCTTTTGTTGATTTGAAGACTGAATATTTTGATCTCGGACTTAAAAGCCGCGATGATTCAGATGATAAAATTACTTATGCTTCTGCAGAAGCAATCAAGCGCCTTCACGTTGGTGTAAAATGCGCTACTATTACTTCAAACCAGGCTCGCGTAGAAGAATACAACCTTAAACAGTTGACTCCTTCACCAAACGGAATTATCCGCGCCGAACTTGACGGAACAGTATTCAGAGAACCAATCTTTGTAAACAACGTTCACGGAACAGTGAGCTGCTGGAAAAAGCCAATCGTTCTTGGCCGTCATGCATACGGTGACGTTTACAAAAACTGCGAAATCAAATGTCCAACTGCCGGCAAAGCAGAACTTGTTTTCACAGGCGTTGACGGAAAAGAAATCCGTAAGACAATCATGGACATGAAGGGACCTGGAATCATTCAGGGAATCCACAACATGGACAAATCAATCGAAAGCTTTGCACGCTGCTGTTTTACATACGCTCTCGACAGAAAAATCAGTGTATGGTTCGGTGCAAAAGATACAATTTCTAAAATCTATGACGGAAACTTTAAGGCAATCTTTGCAAAAGTTTTCGAAGAAGAATACAAAGAAAAATTTGAAAAAGCTGGAATCGAATATTTCTACACATTGATTGACGATGCTGTAGCACGTGTAATGCGTTCTGAAGGCGGCTTCATGTGGGCAACTAAAAACTACGACGGCGATGTAATGTCAGATATGATCGCATCAGCATGCGGCAGCCTTGCAATGATGACATCTGTGCTTGTAAGTCCAGACGGAAACTTCGAATACGAAGCTTCACACGGAACAGTTCAGAAGCACTACTACCGCTACCAGAAAGGTGAAAAAACTTCTACTAACCCAGTTGCAACAATCTTTGCATGGACAGGAGCTCTTGCAAAACGCGGTGAACTTGATGGAACCCCAGAACTTGTTGACTTTGCTAAAAAGCTTGAAAAAGCAACACTTCAGACAATTGAAGACGGTTACATGACAGGCGATATCGCAAGAATCGCTGAACCAAAAGCAAAGGCAGTTTTGAACTCTTGGGAATACATTGCTGAAATTCGTAAACGTCTTGAAGCTTCTCTGTAATTAATTTAAAGCCTTATTTAAAGAAAATAAGAAATCAAGAAAAAGTTAATTAAGCATTCCACCCCATTCAAGATTATATCTTGAACAAATTACATCATATTCAGATTTTTCTTTTTCAGAAAGCCAGGTCACAAAGAGTTTTGGTTTACCCTTCTCCACTTTATGATCTGGTAATGAATTCAAAATTGATAAAGCGCGTTTAACTACACCTTCTTTTGAATCAACAACTTTCAATTCATCGCCGGCAACTTCCTGAATCAAATCACGAAGATTAAGAAAATGTGTACAGCCAAGAATCATAGCATCACAGCCTTTTTCTTTAAAAAAATTAACTGCAGGTAAAACAGCTTTAACACATTCCTCTTTTGTTGCAGTAAAGGATTCTCTTTCAATAAAAGAAATCAATTCAGCATCAGATCGAAGAATAAGTTCACAATCAGCAGCAAAATGATTTTTAAGATCAATATTGTAAGGGTTTTCTACAGTCGCCTTTGTTGCCATAAGACCAATTCTTCGTTTTTTAGAAACAGATGCTGCAAGTTTTATTGCAGGAACTGTTCCAACAAATTGTGTATCAGGGAATACTTCGCGCAGAACATCAAGTGTATTTACACTCATTGTATTACAGGCAATTACAATGATACGAGGATTAAATGATTTAATAATTCTATCAGTAATCGAAAGAACGCATTTTACAATTTCTTCATGAGTTTTTTCACCATAAGGAAAGTTTTCAGTATCCCCAATATATACGCAAGATGCAGCAGGATTTTTTTCGAGAAGATATGTTAAATACGGGATTCCTCCTGTACCGGAATCGAGGAAAGCAAAATCAACCATAAAATGTTTCCAACCATTTAAGATTAAAAATAATTTTATCTATTTGACTAATTAATCGCAATACCTTACCATATTTGTATGTTTTCACAGAATACTTGTATTGAACCAGGCTGCTGCAAAAATTCACTTTCAACATTCAACTCAAATGGTGATATCATCGAAGCAGCAGGATACTGTCTTGACCACTCTCCTGACAAAGAAGGAATCAAACAGCAAATTTATAATTACATCAACACTCACGATAAAATCGTAGGTCTAGATGCATGTGGTCTTGTTTTTGAAAACATTGATTTAACAAACAAACGATTTTACGGCTGCAATTTTATGCATTGTAAATTCATCAACCTGCATTCATCTGGATTTAGAAGCAGAATGAGTATGTTCGACTTCGCAATTTTTTCTGACTGCAATCTCCTTCAATCAAATATGCAGTTTACATCTTTTGCAGGCTCTATTTTTTCACACACACTCTTTACTGAAAGCGATATGATTCAGGACAACTTTTCAGGAATACAGTCTTACCAGTCTTCCTTTGATGATTCTGATCTTTATAACTCACGCTTTGTAAGAGCAAAATTAATTGATACATCATTCAGAAACTGCAATGTTAAGAAAACAGTTTTCAGATTAATCGAACAGCAGAATGTATTATTCAAATATTCCAATACCCGCGAGGCAATTTTCGATCAGGAACAGAGCCAGCTATTCGCTGGAGAACTTGATGATAAAATTGCATACAAGGGTGCACCACAAGCAACAGAAGGAGGTAACAAATGAAAGTTTACTTCCATCTTAACATTGAAGGTTTTTCTAACTGCTATGTAATTGTAAATGAAAAAACAATGCAGGCAATCATTGTAGACCCAGGTATTATTACTCATCAGATTATTGATAATATTGAACATTCAGGATACACACTTGCAGGTGTACTTGTAACTCATAACCATGGAAGCCATGTTCACGGACTTAAAGTTTTACGCAAAATATATACACCTCAGATTTATGCAGCTGACTGGGAAGTTGCAGGCGAAGAAACTTATATTTTAAAAGATGAAGGCACTATCGAAATTGCTGGCCTTTCTGTGAATTATATGTCTGTTCCAGGACACACACCGGATTCCATGGTCTATAAAATCGGAAATGTACTTTTTACCGGAGATGTAATCTCAGCAGGAAGGATAGGTTCTTCAAACAATAAATTTTCTGAACGGGCTTTAATAAATAATATACAGCAGAAAATTCTCTCTCAAACTGAAGATACTATTTTAATGCCTGGACACGGACCACCTACAACTGTTGGTGCTGAACGTTTATACAATGTAGGAATCAATCCACCAGAAACAGATAAACGAGAAAAGCTTGGACTCATTTAATTTTCCTGCAATCATTCTGCATCCAAATACCGAAGATTCTCTAATTCAAAAACGCAATATTCTCTTAAAAGAAGAATTACGAAACCTTATTCCCTTGTATCCTCTTTACGGAATTTTTGAAGAACCTTCATTCTCACAGGAACTTAAGAATAAATACAGACAGCTTAAAAACTGTCAGATTGCAGGAACCTTCTGCACCAATTCCATTCTGTTTTCTTACGGACAATTTATTTTCAACGATAAAGAAATGAATTTTTTAATTCCCACTGCCATCGAAAAAAAAACAGACAGTAAAAATATACTGTCTGTTTATAAAACAAGTTATAAAGTTCTAAATGATTTTAAGAAAGAATTAACTGACATTAAAAAATTTCAAATTCCATTCAGAAGCTTTCAAATCGCAGACTGTCATGTTTCAAAAAATGAATACAGACTGTTTGAAAACTTCTGGATCAAAATCTCTACATAACGCTTTCGCCGCGTCCCATTGCTGTAAGACCAGTCTTAACAAATTCAAGAATACCAAATGGTTCAAGAAGTCTGATAAGGCTTTCAATCTTATCTTCGCTACCAGTAGCTTCAACGATAACTGAATTAAGTCCAACATCAACGATATGTGCACGGAAAATGTTACATGTTTCAATAATCACAGCACGTGATTCACCGGGAGCTTTAACCTTTATCAAAGCAGTCTGGCGCTGACAGGTTTCAGATGGAGCACAGTGAACGATTGAAATAACTTCAACCAGTTTTGAAAGCTGTTTTTCAATCTGTTCAAGAATGTATTCATCGCCTTTAACAACAATAGTCATTCTTGACTGACCAGGATTATTTGTTTCACAAACTGTAAGGCTGTCAATGTTATAACCGCGACGGCTGAAAAGGCCTGAAACACGACTTAAAACACCTGCATGGTTTTCTACCAGAACTGACAATACATATTTTTCCATAATTATTCTCCTCAAAAAAATCCAGCAAAAGTCCTCTCACCAGAGGACTTTTTTTACCATTAGTTCAATTCTGGATTGAAACTAACTGTTCTCAAAATATCGCCAAATACACCGGCAGCTGTTACACCAGCACCTGCTCCGTATCCGCGGACTGTAAGTGGAATTGGCTGATAACGTTCTGTATAGAATACAAATGCGTTTTCACCACCGCGTACAGAATACAATGGATCAGTTACAGGAACTTCCATCATACCGACACTAGCTTTTCCGTCTTTAATTGTAGCCCCCATGCGAAGAACCATGTTCTTCTTTTTAAGGTCAGCCATTTTCTTTTCAAAGTATTCGTCAACCTGTGGAAGCTTTGCCATAAATTCATCTACAGTTCCGCTTGCATCAAAGCTGTCTGGGAATACTTTAAACATTTCAATATCAGTAAGCTCAATGTCATATCCTGATTCACGGGCAATAATCAAAGCCTTACGGGCAACGTCTTTCCCTTCAAGGTCGTCGCGTGGATCTGGTTCTGTATAACGAAGTTCTTTTGCTTCTTTAACAGCCTGACTGAACTTAACGCCTTCATCAAGCTTACCAAAGATATAAGAAAGAGAACCTGACATAATACCGTTAAAGCTTTCAAGCTTATCACCAGATTTGTAAAGATTCTGCAATGTATCAATGATAGGAAGACCTGCACCTACGTTTGTTTCATACAGGAAGCGGCGGTGCATCTTGTTTGCAGTACGGCGAAGTTCATGATAGAACTTGATGTCCATTGAGTTTGCACGTTTGTTAGGTGTTGCAATGCTCATTCCTGCATTAAGAATATCAAGGTATCTTTCTGGAAGATCATATGAAGCTGTACAGTCAACGAATACAGGATTCAATGGTTTCTTTTCTTTTACGAACTTGATGATATCATCAACATTCTGTGGTCCAAATGGGAAGTCAGGAGTCTTCATCTGGTCACGCCAGTTAGAAAGATCTATTCCGTCTTCTCTTAAGATCATTCCGTCGATTGTTGTAATTGCAAGCACTTTAATATCAACATTTTCTTTAAGAAGTTTGTCATGCTGCTGATAAATCTGGTCGATCATTGTTCCACCGATTGTTCCTGCACCAAATGCAAATACTTCAATTGTCTGAGCTGTGTGGAAGAAGAACTGATGAACAGCCTTAACTGCTGTATCAGCATATTCTCCTGTGATTACAGAAGAAATACATCTTTCACTTGAACCCTGAGCGATTGCAAGAATGTTAATATCCTGGCTAGAAAGAGCATTCATGAATTTTGATGCAACACCGCGGTTTGCGATCATTCCGTCACCTACAACCGAAACGATTGCACAGTCTGGGCGAACATCTATTGCATCGATTAATTTTTCACGGATTTCAAGTTCGAATTTTTTTTCAAGAGAATCCTTTACACGAGAAGCTTCATCATCTTTTACACAGAACGAAATTGTGTATTCAGAAGAAGACTGAGTAATCAAAAGAATTGAGCTTCCGGCAGCACTAACTGCAGAGAAGATTTTTGAAGCCATACCTGTACGACCCCTCATTAAAGAACCGCCAACACTGATAAGGCTTACGTGTTTAAGTGAAGAAATACCACAGATGCTTGATTTTGCACGACTGTCAAAAGGACCTTTACCGATGCGTGTTCCCCGGGCAGAAGGATTGTGGCTGTTCAAGCTCCAGGCTTCAATTCCTTTTGCCTGAAGTGGTGCAATTGTTTTTGGATGAAGAACCTTTGAACCGAAGAATGAAAGTTCCATTGCTTCTTCATAAGTCATATCATCAACAAGGATTGCATCTTTTACAACACGAGGATCAGCTGTATAAACGCCGTCAACGTCTGTCCAGAACTCTACTCTCTTTGCACGAAGAGAAGCGCCGATAATTGCAGCACTGAAGTCTGAACCGTTACGGCCAAGTAATCCCATTACAGGTTTTGCACCTGTTCCAGCTTTCCATGTACATATAAATCCAGGGAACAGAAGAATGCGTGTCTGTGTTGGATTTGCACCATCACGGAACTGAGCACAAGCTTCATTACAGAGAGCGTAATCAGCTTCACCTTCTTTCTGATTTCCTGTAGTAAATACAAATTTGCGTGAATCAAGGAAAATGACACTCTGCTTTTTAGCAATGAGAACTGCTTCCATAATTGGAGCAGAAAAGAGTTCACCCATACCCATGATTCTACAGTGAACAGTATCAGGACATTCACCGAAAGAAACACAACCAGCTAAAAGCTTATCAAGTTCTTCGAAATTTGGTTCAAGACGAGCCATTACTTTTTCAGCATCAAATCCAGGAAGCTTAGACTGAAGTTCAAGACAGATTTCGTTGTGAGTGTTCTTGATGTCTGCTACGTAGTTTGAGCCTGAGATACCAGAAGTTGTTGCTTCGATTGCTGATTGCAATGTGTTAGAAATGCCAGCAGCTGCGCTGACAACAACACTGAGACGGTCTTCTTTTGCGCGATTGATGATGATATCCGCAGAAGCCAAAATGCGGCGGGCATTTGCCATTGATGTGCCGCCAAATTTAAGAGTAATCATAAAAAACCACCTTGCCAAATATTGCAATTTCCCTGAATATCCAGGAGAGCACCATTTTCGGGGCAATAATCAGCGTAGTACAATAATTTTTACTATTATAATACTTAAATTATTTAATATCAATTAAAAATAAACAGTGAAAAAAATGATACCCCGATTTCAATTCCTGATATTAAAAAATTCCTTCATTAAAATTTAAATTTCAAAATTCTTTGGAAGCCCCTATTGACAACTTATTCGGTTATGTAGTATAAACTTTCCCCATTTTTCGCAAAAAAATTCAATTTTCCATTGACTAAAAATTTGCAGAAAGATATATTGAAAGTAAGGTATGCAGGCGCAAATTGAAGAAAGGTTTAAAGAATGTTGTCAAATCTTGAAAAAAGGCGACATTTTACAGGCAAACGATATTCTAAACCAACTCCTTATAGACGCATTAGATAATGAGCGTATTCAATTTGCTGTAAACTGTTTTTCTTTCTGGATCAATATTATCCGGCAGCTACCCACAATTGAGGAACCATATGCCAAAGGTGAAACCCTTCTTTCAGAATGGATTTCTTTCCTTTCTTATGTAGAAAAACAGAAATACACACCAGATGAACACATCCTTTACTGCTTCAAATGCGGGATCTTTTCTCTGGCCCTGGATAATTACTATCAGTTAATCAATGCTACTGATTTTGAGCAGCGTGCAGAAATTAGCCGTAAAATCGGACTTTGTTACAAAAAATTAGGTGAATACGAAACTGCAAGAGACTGCTTAATTGAATCAAACAGATTAAAGCCTGGAGTAGCATCGGTAATTGCCGAGCTGGCTGACTGTTATGCCCTTTGCGGTGAAGACCGGAAGGCAAAGGTTATTTAGAGAAGCTTTTTTTGTTGATGCGCAAAGAATTAATATATGTTTTCTTGACTCAGAATTAATTCAATGTCTAATCCGCAAAATTGAAGATAAAGGTTATTCCGGAGATGCATTGAAGGAATGGATTCCTGTTTACGGGCAGATTTTTGGTGTATTCACAGTAAAAAGAATGCTGCGACCACAAGAAGTTTCGAAAATCAAGCAGGATATTTATGCCTGCGAAAATGAATTAAAAGATCCATCCTGCAATTGCAGGCTTTTGGAACCAAGATTATGTAATCTTTACTTTTGGATTATTGACTATTACACAATGAATCCAGAAGATAATTATAAAATCGGTGAGATTCTTACACGATTGAAAATACTGGATCCTGTTATATATGAAGCATATTCAAAATAACAGAACATGAGTGAGTTTATTATTTTTTAAGGAGATATACCCCTATGTCTAAAGAACTTGAATCAAAAGTACAGGAAATGCTCAAAGAAGAGACATGGACTCGTGCAACAATTAGTAATTATACTAAAAACAATTTAACTGAGCTTACAACTCTTATCGAAAAAGCCAGAGAAGAAAACTGCGTTGCAGAAATCAAAGCTATCTGTGATGAACATTTGACACATTCTAAAGACAGTATTATTGCTTTGTATATCTCAGGCATTCTCTCTGTAAGAGATGGAGCACTTGATAATTCAAGTCTTGTTACATTGGTAGACATCTTCCAGAAAGCTCACAAAGAACCTATCGTAGTTTATTTGTGTGAAACAGTTCTCGAAGAAGACGAAAATAATAAATTCGCATTAAGAACTCTTGCTAAAGCTTACCGCGAAGAAAACAACGAAAAAGTATGGGAATTGTATGAAAAAATCGTAAAGCTGGATTTTGAAGAAGCTGAACTTGCAAAAGCACTTGCAGAACATTATGAACAGATTGGTTCTGACAATGCTACTGACTATTACAAAAAAGCTCTTCTGCGCTATATTGCATTAAAGAATATCGGTCCTGTAAAAGAATTGTGGACAAAGCTTGTTGCTACAATTCCAGAAGAAATCGATTTCTTCCTTCTCGTTCAGCGTAAAGTTGCAAAATCTATCAGTGAAGACAAATCTGCTCTTTTAATGCAGGAACTTTACAACTGGTATAAAGATAATTCTCACTGGGACATTGCAATTGACATTCTTAAGCTCATCCTTTCAATCGATCCTAAAGATCCATGGGCAAGAAGAGAAATTGTTGAATGTTACCGTGGAAAATACAAAGAACACAGTCACCTTGAAGACTACATTCGTTCATCAGACCTTACACAGAGTTTCCGCAATGTATTTGAAGCAATCAATGACTTTGAAAAACATATCGCTTTCGATGCTAAAAACTTTGTATTCCACAGAAGCTGGGGTGTTGGTATTATCCGCAGGGTTGAAAGTGATAATCTTACCATTAACTTCGGCAAGAAAAATGGTGTTCATGAAATGTCTCTTAAAATGGCAATCAGTGCCCTTACACCATTAGCTAAAGACCACATCTGGGTATTAAAAGCAACAAAATCTAAAGAAGAATTATCAACTTTCGTAAAAGAAAATATTGTTGATACCCTCAAGATTATCATCAAATCATTCGGAAACAAATGTAACTTCAAACGCATTAAGGCAGAACTTGTTCCTGCAATTCTTTCAACAGGTGAATGGACAAGCTGGAATTCAAAAGCAAAGAAAGTCCTTGAATCAGATGCTACATTCGGTGTAAATCCTAACGATATCAACGAATACATTGTTCGTGATCACGAAATCAGCAAAGAAGAAAAGTTTGCCAACGAGTTTAAAGCTCAGAAGCAGTTCTTCAACCGCATTGATATCATCATGAAATTTGTAAACAATGACGAAACAGATAAAGAAAGTGAATTGTTCGCTGATATGTACAACTACTTCATTGGCTTCATTAAGACAATCACAAAGGTTACAGATCAGGTTCTTGCTTCTTACCTTGTTGTTCAGTACATTGGAAAAGTTCTTCCACAGCATTCTTATACATGTAAATACACATTTGCACAAATCTATGATGATATCGATGATCCACGGGTAATGTATGATGCACTCAAAGATACAAAGAACACATCTCTTAAGGAAGACTTCCTTGCTAACATCAGACTTCTTCCTAACTGGGCAGACGAATATATCAGACTCTTCCCTACTGTTCTTCAGGAAAAAATGCTTACAACACTCCTTGAAAAAGGTCATGAAGACAAACTTAAAGCTCTCGCAAAAAAAGCATTCGACGATGTTAAAGATTACCGTGAAGCAATTCTTTACTTCTTCGAAAAATGTCAGGACAAAGACTGGTTTAAAAACTGCGGTGTAACATATGAAAAGCAGCTCATTACACTTCTTGCTGTAATTGATTTGACATACCGCGAAATCAATTACAGTGTTAATACAACAGAAAATAAAAAAATCAATAAAGCTGCAACACAGCTGCTCTTTAAGAATGACACACTTGCAACATACATGTTTGCTAACAACGAAGAAACAGTTACAAAGATGTATACTCTTGTAGATGATATTCCAGATATGGAACCAAATTTGAAAGCTGGACTTCGTTCAAAGATTCTTGATAAATACCCAGACTTCAAATTCCATACTACAGAAGAAAGCAAAGCAACAGCTCCAAAGGGAATGCTTGTTACAGCTGCTAAACTTGAAGAAAAGAAAGCTCTTGAAGAAGACATTCAGAAAAACCAGCTTCCTGCTGTTGCAATCGAAGTTCAGGAAGCTCGCGAAAAAGGCGACTTGAAAGAAAACGCAGAGTATCACGCAGCGAGAGAAAAACAGCAGTTCCTCAACAAAAAGCTCCAGAAGCTTCAGGAAGAATTGAACCGCGCTGTTATCTTCGATCCAACAACAGCAACATCTTCTATCATTTCTTTCTCAACAACTGTAACATTGTTCAACAAAAAGACAGAAAAAGAAGAAGTTTATTCAATCTTTGGACCATGGGAATCAGATTCAGACAACAACGTTATTTCTTACATGTCTCCATTTGGTAATGCACTTCTTGACCACAAAGCTGGTGAAGAATTTGACTTTACCGTTAATGACACAGAATACAGCTACAAAGTTGTAAAAATTGAAGTTGCTCGCTAAGTTGCTTCTATAAAGTATAAAAGCTGCCTGTCTTAAAGTGCACCTCTAAAGTTGGACAAATAAAGTTCAAGTTTAAGAGGTGCATTTTTTTGCGGAGAATTTAAGCTAAATGCGTTAAACTATATTCTGATCAGGGCTTGCAGTACCAGATGTATGATTATCAGAGGTCTTTGAATGAAGAAGGGATCCGACAGAGCTTGTCCAGAAAAGGGAATTAAGGTTAAATTAAAAGGACTGACCCCTTTACAATTTAGGAATCAGTCCTTAAAATCAGCCTAGTTAAAGTGTCCAACTTTAGGGGTGCACTTCACAACCGAAATAAACTATAAACGTTTTTTTATTAATGACCGTATGTTGCGATGAATACACCAGCTGCAACAGCAGTTCCGATAACACCTGATACGTTTGGTCCCATTGCATGCATCAAAAGGAAGTTAGTAGGATCTTCTGCCATACCAACTTTATTTGCTACACGGGCAGCCATTGGAACAGCTGAAACACCAGCAGAACCAATAAGTGGATTGATCTTATCTTTAAGGAAGAGATTCATAATCTTAGCCATGATAAGACCACCAGCAGTGGCAATAGAGAATGCAACAAGACCAAGAATAATAATACCAAGTGAGTTTGGATTCATAATCTTTTCTGGAGTCATCTGAGAACCTACACCAAGAGAAAGGAGAATAGAAACGATATTCATCAATTCATTTTCCATTGTCTTAGAAAGACGTTCTACAACACCACACTGTTTTACAAAGTTTCCGAATGCCAGCATACCAATCAGTGGAGCTGCAGGTGGAAGAAGAAGAACTGTCAAAACAAGAAGCATCATTGGGAACAATGTTTTTTCTGTTTTTGATACAACACGAAGCTGTTTCATTTTAATAAGACGTTCTTTCTTTGTAGTAAGAAGCTTCATAATTGGTGGCTGGATCATAGGAACCAATGCCATATATGAATAAGCAGCTACTGCAATTACAGCCATCATTTCAGGTGCAAGTTTTGCTGATACATAAATTGAAGTAGGACCATCAGCACCACCAATGATAGAAATAGCAGAAGCCTGAAGCATTGTATAATCAATACCAGGAATCAAGTTCAATACTGCAACACCGAACAATGTAGCGAATACACCAAGCTGAGCAGCACCTCCGAGCAACGCCATTTTAGGGTTAGCAATAAGTGGACCAAAATCTGTCATTGCACCGATTCCCATAAAAATAAGCATTGGGAAGAATTCATTTCCAACTCCTGCACTGTAGATAATGTGAAGCATTCCATCAGGAGCACTTCCCATTCCTGCACCTGGAATATTAACCAGAATTGTACCGAATCCGATTGGAATCAAAAGAAGTGGTTCAAAACCTTTTGCAACTGCAAGATATACAATAATGAATCCAATAAGAATCATTATTACACTCTTCCATCCTTCAACTGGATGTGCAAGCAACTCTTCTTCCGCAGCTTTAGCCTGAGCTTCTTTTTCAGCTTCAACAATTTCAGCTTCCAATTTAGCCTGAGCAGCTTCTTCTGGAGTTTCAGTGTGAATAATCTTATAAATACCTGTTGAGTGCCAGATATTTTCGAGGAAAGATTTTACTTCAATAGGTTTAACTTTCTCAGAGCCTTTTACAGGAACTTCTTTCCATGTTTTGTATGAAGCAACAGCAGTGTTATCGTTAGCTGCACGAACATGTGGTTTGAAAACCAATGATGCAACCATAGCGATAGCCATGATAGCTACTGTTACAATAATAATATGTTTTTTATCATGAGCTAATGCGTTATTCATATTCAATCCTTAGTTGATTTCAGCCAATGTCTGGTCTGCAGCAATCTGTGTACCAGGCTGTGCAATGAAGTGAACTTTACCAGCTTTACCAGCTTTTACTTCAAGTTCCATCTTCATAGATTCAATCATAATTACTGTTGTATCAGGAGTTACAGAAGCACCTTCTGAAACAGCGTATTTAAGCAATGTTCCAGCTACAGGGGCTTTTACAGGTGTTCCACCCATTGCACAAGCTGGGGCTGCAGGAGCAACAGGTGCTGCTTGAGCAGCTGCCTGAACTGGAGCTGGAGCAACAGGTGCTGTAGCTGCTTGTGCAACTCCACCGATCGAAGCCAATGTCTGATCAGCCTGAACCTGAGTTCCTGGCTGTACTGAATATGTGATTGTTCCGTCAGCTGGAGCTTTTACTTCAAGTTCCATTTTCATAGATTCAATCATGATTACTGTATCGCCCTTCTTAACTGCGCTTCCTGCTGGAGCAACATGTTTAAGGAGAGTACCTGCAACTGGAGACTTAACATCAACACCGCCAGTTACTACTGGTGCGCTTGCAGCAGCTGGAGAAGCAGTAACTGCAGGAGCAGTGCCTGGAGCACCGAATGCTACGTTATAAGCAGTTCCGTTTACTGTAACGTTCATACTGTCACCAGCAGGACCTGTTGTTACATTGTAAGCAGTTCCGTTTACATTGATTGTATATGAAGCACCTTTGTTTTCTTTAGCAGGTGCAGCTTCTTTCTTAGCGAATGTTGCAGCAGCATCAACTGGACCGTTTGCACGAGTTGAGAAGAACTTAGTTGCAACCTGTGGGAACATTGCGTATGTAAGAACATCTTCATCGCTTCCGTTACCACCAGCTTTCTTAGCTTCTTCAACCATTTTGTTCCATTCTGGTTCAATCTTATCTGCAGGACGACATGTCATAACTTCTGTCATCTTGTTCTGAGCAAGAGCTTGCTTAACAACGTCTGCGTTAGCAGCAGTTGGAAGAGCACCAAATTTTCCTGTTACAAGGTTTGCAAAGTCAGCAGTCATCATCTTGTAACGACCCTGAATTACATTAAATACAGCCTGTGTACCAACAATCTGAGATGTTGGAGTTACAAGTGGAACGTAACCTGCATCTTTATGTACGCGTGGAAGTTCTTCAAGAACGGCATCCATCTTGTCACCAGCACCCATCTGTTTGAGCTGGGACTCAAGGTTAGAAAGCATTCCACCTGGAACCTGTGAAAGAAGGATACGAGTATCAGCACCCAAGAATGCTGATTCAAGTGAAGAATAGTGCTTACGAACTTCACGGAAATAAGCAGCAATTTCAAGAAGAAGTTTTGTATCAAGGCCAGTGTCGTATTCTGTACCTTTGAGCATTTCTACAACTGTTTCTGTTGGTGAGTGTGATGTACCCATAGACATAGAAGAAATTGCTGTGTCTACTATGTCTGCACCTGCTTCGATTCCTTTAAGGAGCGAAGCTACAGAAAGACCTGTTGTAGCGTGTGAGTGAATTTCAACAGGAAGGTCAACTTTAGCTTTGATTGCTTTTACAAGGTCATAAGCTTCGTATGGTTTTAAGAGACCTGACATATCTTTGATACAGATTGAATCTGCACCGAAGTCAGCATATGTTTTTGCAAGTTCTGCATATTTTTCGTTTGTGTGGAATGGTGTAACAGCATAAGAAATAGCCATCTGAACATCTACACCAGATTTTTTTGCAGCCTTTGTAGCACATTCCATATTACGTGGGTCGTTACAAGCATCAAAAATACGGAAACAACCGATACCGTTTTTAGCAGCTGTTTCAACGAATTTTTCAACTACATCGTCTGCATAGTGTTTATATCCAAGAAGGTTCTGAGCACGAAGCAACATCATGATTTTGTTGTTTGGAAGTGCTGCATGGAGTTTTCTAAGACGTTCCCATGGATCCTCGTTAAGGAAGCGGATACAAGAGTCGTAAGTTGCTCCACCCCAACCTTCAATATATTTGTAACCTACTTTGTCAAGTTTATCACAGATAGGAAGCATATCTGCAGTAGTCATACGAGTTGCGTGAAGACTCTGATGAGCATCACGGATTGCAAGTTCTGAAATTCCAACTTTAGCCATTTTATTTCTCCTCTTATATTTTACGAATTTAATTCCTTGTCATGAACGGCAGCTGCAATTGCAGCGATTACTGCCTGATCATTTGTGGAAGCAGGGCCTGCGGCAGGTGCCGAGGTAGGTGTTGAAGGTGAAGCTACAGTTTTTGCTGCAGGAGCATCCTTGTCCAATTTAAGTGCATGTAAAATTCCATGAAGGATATACATACAGATAATCATAATGATGAGAAATGAGAAAACGACACCCATTCCAAGCAAAGTCAAAAGTCCACTCTGACCCAGCATCTCTTGTATTGTCATAAGACCCCCAAAAAACAATTCAAAAAAATTTCTTCCCACTATAATTTAATAGAAAAGAATTTTACCAAATATACCATAATTCCACTTTCATTTCAAGTCGTGCTCGAACACGGTCTTAAAAATTTATTAAAATTTTACTTTTAAAATAACATTTTTTTAAAATCTGTCATAATTTTCACACTTCCCCTACTGTTTTGTAAAATCATTGCCAAAAACACAAAAATTACCGATAATTATAGAAAAGAGATGCACTATGAAAAATAAACTTATTTACAAATCAGTATTTTTACTCCTATCTACACTATCCCTATTTTCCTGTGGGGAAAAAAAAGTAGAAATGGAACTTCCACCTGAAACATTAGTTCTCAGCCATAACTGGTATTACATAAATGCAGATGGTTTCAATAAAATTAACTCTCCTAAAGATGCACCTCTTGTAATGAAAAAGCCATACACAGAAGCATGCCGTATTTCTGGAATTGGTCAAACAGTATCTCTTTCAGAGAACAAGAACGCACCTGTTTATGCAATAGTAAATCATTCCGGCGTAATTGAATTCAATAATGCTGAAGCAACACTTTACTCTGATAAATTAATGTTTAAAGATTTTACCGCTGACGGAATTGTTTTTATGAACGATAATCCTGTTTTTTCTTTTTACAAGGATTCATTTTTTAATGACACATTAAACAGCCAGCTTTCATCACATACAGAAGATCAGGATATTTCAGTCTTAGTACAATTTGATGTAAAAGCAAAAACTTTTTTTCCAATCTTAAATACAGAAACATTAAAACTGACGCCAACATCACAGGTAACAGACTATTATTGGGATGGAAATTACTGGTATTACTGCATCAAAGATTCTAAAGCAGACAGAACAGAATTTTCATACATTCAATGGAATCCAAATACCGCACTTCTTTCGATTCTGCCTAATGATCCAAAAATTGATTCTGAAACAAACATTGATAAAAAAACAAAAGTAGAACTTTCAAAATCATCTGAAGATAAATTCAGAAAATTAAAGCAACCTAGAAATTATTCAGAAGCACCAGAACGTGTAAAAAAACTTTTGGCACATCTTGCAGAAAATTTTGCGTTTTCGGTAAATTTGAAAACTGCTGGAGGACCTTCACCACGCAGATATGAAAATAAAATTGGTGATAAACAGATACTGGAAGCTGTAGGTCAACTGGCAGATACCTGGACTGCAGTAATGTTCAAAGACGGCACAATGTATTTTTCCGGTGCTATTTCTGAAAGACGAATCATCAACAACTCAAAGCCTATTGCCATCAGACTTCCAAAATTACCGGAAGGATTTATTTATACAGATTTTGGAATTACAGGTGATACACTTTATGCATCATGGGAAGAAGTTGCATTTTACGAAACAGGAAGAAGTGGTTTTATTTCTGTAGACCTTGGACAAATTCTTTATAATGACTAACTTGTATGGAGATAAGATGATTAAAATTAAAAAAATATTTTTATGTCTGATAATTGCAATTGCAGGCTCATCATTACTTTCTGCACAGGATTTAGTATCTGAAAATTCAACTCCAGAAAAAGGATTTATAATTTCTCCATATTTTAACATTGGTACACAAATTACTCTCAACCTTGCTTCAAAACAAACAAGTGCACCATCACCAGTAAATTTTTACATTGGTGGAGGAGCAATCATTCCTCTTACAGAAATGATTACACTGGAACCACATCTTGATTTCTGGATGATGTATTATCTGTTTGACGGGAAAGATGCATTACCTGCAGAAGTTGAACACAGAACTGCAACAACACTTTGTTTCATGCTTGATGTTCCTGTCGGCTTTAATTTTAAATCAGGTAATCACACTTTCACTCCAGGTGCAGGTTTAGGATTATTCATGCGTTTTGCAATACTTTCAAATGGTGTAAAACCAGATGACTATGGTATTACAGGAACAGCAAAAAGTGATAATGAAAAAATTGGAGAATGGTTCTGGAATAACATGAGGTTTCTTTACCCTGAAATCTTTTTCAGCTGGGATTATAAAGTCAGTGATTTTATGCGTGCAGGATTAACTGCAAAAGTTTATTTTCCAATCGGTCAGTTATTCTCAGGTAATGGAATGGACGGAATGATATTTAACCTTACATCACGATTTGTATTTTAATATTCGATTCACCAACAAAAAAGAGGTGCTTCTGAAGTGAAGTGCACCTCTTTTTTTATTGATGGTAATTAATTAAATACCAATGAAGTGTGTGTTAACTTTATCTTCTACATACTTGATAAAATCATCAAGCTTCATTGTTTCCTGTGGCTTTTTGCTTGAGAAACGGTAGCGTACACATACAGTTCCATCTGCTTTTTCTTTTTCACCAACAACAAGAATGTATGGAGTTCTGTGTTCCATAGAAATATTTTTGATCTTGTTTTTCATGTTGTCGTCATCAAGATAAGCGTTTGAACGGATATCGTGTGCAACAAGTGCATCATTAACCTGACGAGCGTAGTCGTCAAATTCGCTTGAAACAGGAACAACTGCAACCTGTTCGAATGCAAGCCATGTTGGGAATGCACCAGCAAAGTTTTCAATCAAGATTCCAAGGAAACGTTCGAAAGAACCAAGGATAGCGCGGTGAAGCATTACAGGATGATGCTTCTGGTTATCTGCACCAATGTAAGTTGCATCAAGGCGTTCTGCAGAAGGAAGCTGGAAGTCAGCCTGGATTGTACCACACTGCCATTCCCGTCCAAGACAGTCATAAAGTTTAAACTCAAGTTTAGGACCATAGAATGCACCTTCACCTGGCTGGATTTCAAATTCCAATCCTGCTTCATGACATGCATCAGCCAAAGCTTTTTCTGCTCTTTCCCAAGTTGCAAGGTCACCTACGTGATCTTCTGGCATTGTAGAGAATTTAACAACAAGATCATCAAAACCAAAGTCATGATAAACAGTTTTAAGAAGCTTACAGAACTTTGCGACTTCTGAACAAACCTGTTCTTCTGTACAGAGAATGTGTGCATCATCCTGAACAAATCCACGAACACGCATTACACCATGTAATGTTCCAGATGGTTCATTACGTGTGTCATGACCAAATTCAGCCAAGCGAAGTGGAAGATCTTTATATGAACGCTGACGGCTCTTGAAAATTTCCAAAGCACCAGGACAGTTCATTGGTTTAATAGCGAAAAGTCTTTTTTCTGATTCTGTAATGAACATGTTCTTCTGGTAATGTCCCCAGTGTCCTGAGCGTTCCCAAAGTGTACGTGGCATAATTGCAGGTGTGTTAACTTCCTGATATCCGTCACGGCGAACCATCTTACGCATGTAGTCCTGCATTGTTGTATAGATTGTCCATCCGTTTGGATGCCAGTATGTCTGACCTGGGTTTTCAGGATCGAGGTGGAACAAATCCATTTCGATACCAAGCTTTCTGTGGTCGCGCTTCTCAGCTTCTGCAAGCATGTTTAGATAATCTTTAAGATCATTAGGTTTAGCAAAGCAGAGTGCATAGATACGAGTAAGCTGAGTATTGTTTGAATCTCCTCTCCAGTATGCTCCTGCAATTTTATCAAGCTTAAAAGCCTGTCCGTTGATTTCTTTTGTATTTGCAACGTGTGGACCACGACAGAGATCAAGGTATCCGTCCTGTTCGTAAGTTGTGATTGTTTCACCGTCAGGAAGGTCGTTGATAAGTTCTACCTTATATGGTTCATCTGCAAAAAGCTTCAATGCTTCTTCTTTAGAAACTTCTTTTCTTACAAAGTCATGATTGCCTGCAAGAATTTTTCTCATTTCTTTTTCGATTGCAGGAAAGTCGGTGTCAGAGATTTTCGTTGTTCCAAAATCGAAGTCATAATAAAATCCGTTATCGATAGCAGGTCCGATTGCAATTTTAGTTCCAGGGAACAAGTGCTTAATTGCCTCTGCCATAACGTGTGCACAACTGTGGCGTACAATCTGTAATTTTTCGTCAGCCATTTTTTTAATCTCCTATAATAATGACACCAATATTTTGCGGACATATTCCGCGTATAAATCATTATTATAGTAGATTTTATTTTTTTGGGGAATATGGGAAGTGATATTAAACTGTTCCAAAATCCATTTATGATAAAAAAACGCTGCCTCATTTGAAGCAGCCTTGAATATTTTAGATTTCAAATATTTACTGTTTTGTAAAAATCTGTAAACCGTAATAAAGTTTTCCGCTATTTATTACGGAAAGTTCTGTAAAGTTTACAACATCAGCATCATCAATTTTCTTTACCTTTAATCTTAATTCAATTCCAGATACTGTTACATCACATTTAATATTCGAACTTCCACCAATTCTTTCAAAAGTACCATTTTCATTAATTCCCATGTAACCCCATGTAAATTCATTATTATGCCTTCAATAGAAATGCTCATTAAAATTGCAAAGCTGTTTAATGTTTCTACAGACTTTCTTCTGGGCCTTTCTTCAGCTCACACTCTTAAAACTGACGGACTTTCAGAATCTCAAATTTCACACTTACAATTATTAATTTCAGTTTTACAGAATAAATAATTATTTATGTAAATTTATCATTACATATGTAAGTTATACTTGACTTTAAAGAAAATTCCCCCTACATTAAAATCATGAAAGAAATCTTAAGACAATTACGGGAAGAGCATTTTTTCTCCCAGGGTACTGTGGCAAAAGAGCTTGGAATCTCACGACAATCATATATAAAATATGAAGCTGGCGAGGTTGAACCATCTGTCGAAATCATACGAAAGCTTTCAAAGCTGTACCAGGTTCCCTACGAAACCATCATTGACAACAAGGTTCACCTTATAAATGAATATGTAATCAAAGACCACAAGCTTGAAGTGGCGGATTCAGGGGCTACTGGGTACTCAAGTTCCAGGGCAAGGGATATTCCTCAAGTAATGCCAGTATATTTCTGCACATCTGAAATGAATTACCTGTCAAAGAAAGCCGCAAAGTTCAAACTTTCTATCGAACAATTTTTGTATAAAGCTGCATTAAAATATGAACCTGAGGCAGCCATGACAAATTACTTTGAAGATTTTGTTCCATTGGGAACAAATACCGGTGAAATATTAAAGGACTATCATAACGATGATATTTTTGGGGAGATGACAGATGAACGATATCATTTCTAATAAAACTCATCGCATTGCATTAGATACTAACTTTCTCGTTGATCTCGATATAACTGTTTCTCCGAGACATGAAAAGGTTTTATCAATCCTAAATGATTTAGGTAAATCTAAATCAGAAATTTTTATTACAGAGGATGCATTATTGAAATATATACATGTAGTTACTGATGCAAAAAGGTTTCAAAACCCGTTCTCAATTAAAATGGCTCTAGAAAGGATTCGATATATAAATAATCATCCTCATTTTACAATCTTGCATTCAGATCAGGATGACTTTGAGATATGCATGCAATGGATTCAAAAATATAACCTTGGTCGTAAACGCCTGACAGACACAATGATGGCAGCCACCTACTTTAATAACGGTATCACAGAACTGTGGACTGCAAACGCAAATGATTTTGAAATCTTTGATTGTTTTGACATAAAATCAACGGTATAATTAAAGTCATAAAACAACAAATAACTCTCGTTTTACCATTTAAAACCTCGATTTTAAACCCAAATTCCACTATAATATTAACACTATGGCAGATATTCACGTATTCCCGGATGCTCCAGAAGGAACTCCGGTTTCAAATTTCGTTCACTTACACGTACACTCAGATAACTCACTTCTGGATAGTTGTGCAAAACTTGATGACCTTATTGCAAAAGCAAAAAGCCTCAGAATGCCAGCCCTGGCCCTCACTGATCACGGAAACATGTTTGGTGTCCTCAACTTTGAACACATCTGCCACGCCAACGGTATCAATCCGATTGTAGGTCAGGAATTTTATGTTGCCTACGGAAGTCATCTTGAAAAAAATGATGTTCCTTATTCACGCAAAGGTGAAGATGGCGAACGCCATGCTCATTACTTTCACCTGATTCTTTTATGCGAAAACGAAACAGGTTATAAAAACATGTGCTGGCTTTCTTCAATCGGTTACACAGAAGGCCTTTATTACGGAAAGCCTCGTATCGACTGGGAGCTTCTTGAAAAATATCATGAAGGCTTAATCTGCTGTTCTGCATGTATTGCAGGAGAACTTCCACAGCTTTTAATGGCAGGAATGGAAAAAGAAGCCGAAGAACTTGTTTTAAAATACAAAAAGCTTTTTGGTCCTGATCATTATTACATCGAACTTCAGGACCACGGACTTCCTGAACAGAAAGAACTTAACCCAAAACTTATTGCAATGGCACGCAAACTTGATGTTCCACTTGTAGTAACAAACGATATTCACTATGTAGAAAAAGAAGACTGGGAAGCCCAGGAATGTTTACGAAACATCGGTTTCAAAAAAAACATGACTATAGGTCCAGACGGAGAATTTGTTTCCGGCATGGGTGGCCAGAAACATGAGTGGTATTTTAAAACAGAACAGGAAATGCGAATATTATTCCCTGACTGTCCTGACGCTTATGAAAACACAATCAAAATTGCAAGCATGTGTAATCTTACCATCCACCAGTATTCGACACCTGAGTTAAAAGGAACTCTTCCCCGCTTTGCTCTTCCTGAAGAATTCAACAAAAGTGAAGATTATACAAAAAATCAGGATGCTTACTTAAGACATCTTGTAGAACAGGGACTTACAAAACGTTATAAAGAAATCACTCCAGAGATCCGCGAACGCTGCGAATACGAAATGGGTATCATTCTTGGAATGGGATTTTCAGGATACTTTCTTATCGTATGGGAGTTCATCAACTGGTCAAAATCAACATGGGATAATGTTAATAACAGACCTAAACCATACATGCCAATTGGCCCTGGACGAGGTTCCGGAGCAGGTTCCCTTGTTGCTTACTGTCTTGGAATTACGGACATTGATCCATTCCGATTTAAATTAATCTTTGAACGATTCTTGAATCCTGAACGTGTATCCATGCCGGACTTCGACGTTGACATGGACTTCGACTTTAGACAGGATATCATCCAGCATACCCGTGACCTTTACGGCGACAAGAAGGTTGGACACATCGTAACATTCGGTACATTAAAACCAAAGAACGTAATCGCCGATGTTGGTAGAACCTTGGGAATTCCTCTTTCAGAAGTAAACATGCTTAAGTCAAAGGTTTCTGAAAACTTAAAGACAAAGCTTAAAAACTGTTTTGAACCACCAAACGAAAAATTCCCTGACGGCGGTCAGCTTGCAGAATACAGAGATGATCCTCGCTACAAAAAACTTTTCGACCTTGCAATCAAGCTTGAGGGCTGTAAAAGAAATACTGGTCTTCATGCCTCAGGAATGGTAATCGGTTTAACAGAACTCCCTGACTGGGCCCCTGTATTTGCAATCGCCGACAAAGACGGAATGAAAATCGGTGTACAGTACACAATGGATATCATCGAACCTTGTGGTCTTGTAAAGTTTGACTACCTTGGTCTTAAAACACTTTCTCTTATCCGTTACGCAGAAGATATTATAAACAAACATAGAAAAGAAGGTGAAGAAAAATTTGTCTGTGCAAACGTAAGCGAATCAGATCCAAAAACTTTTGACCTTTTCAAAAGAGGTGACTCTGTTGCAGTATTCCAGTTTGAAAGTCCAGGAATGCAGAAAATCCTGCGGCAGTTCCAGCCTGAAAAACTTGAAGATCTGGTTGCCTTAAACGCATTGTACCGCCCGGGACCAATGGATTACATTCCTAACTACATCGACGGTAAATGGAAGCCTGAGACAATTCACTACCCTGATCCATGTCTTGAAGAAATTCTTAAAGAAACATATGGTGTAATGGTTTACCAGGAACAAGTAATGCAGGTATCTCAGCGCATTGCCGGTTTCTCACTTGGTGGTGCCGACATGCTTCGTCGTGCCATGGGTAAAAAGAAACCTGAGGTATTGATGGGAAAGAAAAAAGAATTCATCGAAGGTGCCGTAAAACAAGGCTTTACTGAACAGCACGCAGATGAAATTTTTGATATCATGGTTCCATTTGCCGGATACGGATTCAATAAATCCCATGCAGCAGCTTATTCAGTTCTTGCTTACCGTACAGGATTCCTTAAAGCAAACTATCCTGCTGAATTTATGGCAGCCAACTTAACAAACGAAATTACCACAACTGATGGCCTTCCATTCTACATTGCAGAAGCTAACCGCATCGGTATTCCTGTGGATCCACCTGATGTCAACCGTTCTGATATTGTATTCGACGTTATTGACGGTCGCATTGTTTTTGGTCTTAAAGGTATCAAGGGAATGGGAGAAGGAGCGGCAGCAGCTATCGTTGCAGAACGAGAAGCTAACGGTCCTTACAAATCATTCATCGACTTTGTAGAAAGAGCCGGTATCAAAACTACTGATGGTAAACGCACTGTAAACAATAAGGCAATAGAAGTTCTCATTAAAACTGGTGGCTTTGATAAATTTAGTCAGAACCGTCCTACTCTGTTACAGAATCTGGAAAGAGCCGTTGAATATTGTGAAGCAAAACACAACGGCTCAGAAAACGGTCAAAGAAGTCTTTTTGAAGATACAGATGAAAAAGAATTTGTTGATTTTGTTTTTGAAGAAGTTGAAGATCTTCCAACAATGGAAAAACTTAATCTTGAAAAAGAATGTATCGGTATTTACGTATCAGGGCATCCTCTTGATGATTACCGAGATATTATAGAATCAGCTGCAACACTTACCTCCCTCACAATGGACCGCGAAGCAAAATTTGCAGCTGAACAGAAAGCTCAGGCAGAAGCACAAGGTCAAAGTCCATGGGCTTCCCGCAACATCGGCAAAACCTATACAGTTATAGGAATGCTCCAGGAACTTCGCATCATTAGAAATAAAAAAGGCGAAGACATGGCTTTTGCAAAACTGCAGGATTACAATGGAACAATTGAGCTTGCCTTCTATGCAAAGACATGGGGTATTTTAAGGCAGCAGATTACCGATGGTGGTGTATATGCCTTCAAAGGTAAAATAAGCCTTTACAAAGACAACGTATCATTTGCCGTTGATTCTGTTGAGGACATGTCAACTTTACAAGTTCACATTACAAAGGAAATTCATGTACAGCTTGAAAATCAGTTGAAAAACGAACTTGAAATTCAAAAATTAAAGGATTTCCTTTTTGGAACATCAGGCAATTGTTCAGTGTATTTCCATATTGATACTAACAGTGGAAGTTACACAATCAAGGCAAATACACAGATGACAGCGCCATGCGATCCTGACTTTATTCAGAAGCTTAAAGATGTTCCTTTTGTAAAGGATGTATGGACTGCCTGACAATTATTAAAAAATTCCCGGAGTAATAAATGACAACTTTTAAAATTATTTTTTCACTACTCTCTTTTCTCTGTACAGTTTATGCAGTATTCTGCACAATTAAAATTATCCTTACCTGGATACCCGGAACCAATATGGGATTTACAAGATTTCTTTCTGCAATCTGTGATCCTTACCTCAAACTTGTTTCAAAAACAAGAATACTTCACTTCGGCCAGCTGGACTTTTCCCCTGTGCTTGCTCTTGGAATTTTAGCTTTACTGTCAACTGTTTTCAGTGGTATTGCAACAGAAGGAAAATTAGGACTTGGAACAGTTATTGGATTGATTTTACAGATGTCATTTTATACTGCAACATCTCTTCTTAATTTCTTTATTCTTTTTTTAATAATCAGATGCATTGTTCTTATTTCATCACGAACTGCTTATACAACTTCTAAGTTCTGGCAGCAATTTGATTATTTTATCAGTCCTATTGTTTATAAAATATCAAGATTTTTTTCAGGTGGGAAAATGCTTTCTTTCAAAGCTACTTTGCTAATTTCAATTGTTTTCTTCATAGCAACTTCGATTATTACCTCCCTTGTTATGTCTAAATTGATTCAACTTGTACACTATATTCCATTTTAATTAATACTATGAAAATCGCAGATATTAAAAATCCTGTATCCACATTAAGTGGTGCAGGTCCTGCAACAGTAAAGGCTTTATCCAATTTAAATATTTTCACAATCGGCAATCTGCTTCAATTTTATCCAAGAGAATATGAAGACAGAACAAAAACAGTTCCCATTGCTCAATACAAATTTGCACCCAAGGTTCACACAATTGCAAAAGTCTTATCACATGAGTACTTTGGCTTTGGGAAAACAAAAACATTAAAGATAAACATAGAGGATTCTACAGGCAAAGCAAGCCTTATAGCCTTTAACAGACCTTTCCTTGAAAAATCAATTCCTCAAGGATCTATTATTGGTATTACAGGAAAATTTGAAAACAAGTTTAACTCACTACAGTGCTCAAGTTTTGAAGTTTCATCAATTGCATCTGAAGGAAATCTTGAAGACTTTTCAAATCACACAGTTCCAGATTCTGGTATTTATCCTGTTTATCATCTTACTCAAGGATTAACAAGAAAAACACTTATCAAACTTTTAAACCAATGTCTTTCGCAATACACAATTGGATTGGACGATGAAATTCCCCAGACAATCATAGAAAAAAGAAAGCTGCTTCATAAGTCAGAAGCAATAAAGAAAATACATGCACCATCAAACTTTGAAGAATTATCAAAAGCTCGAGAAACTTTAATTTACGAAGAGCTGTACAATTTTGAATATACTATGGTTGACCGTGCATATAAGCATAAAGGTTCTATCCCAGAAATTGATCTGATTACAAACAAAAATCCTGAACAACAAAATACTGATACTGCAATTGACTTTTCTCCAAAACAAAAACAACTCCTGGAATCACTTCCTTTTGCACTTACAAAGGATCAGGTTTATGTTATCAGTCAGATGAACAGAGAAATTGACAAAGGTTATAAAGAGCGTGTTGCAGCGCTTAAAGATATTGAAAATTCTAAAACTGAAATTATTCCACCGTTTACAATGCAGAGACTTCTACAGGGAGATGTTGGGTCAGGAAAAACTTTGGTTGCATTATTTGCAGCTTTAAGAATAATTGACTGGGGTGGACAGGCTGCATTTATGGCTCCAACAGAAATTCTTGCCCGTCAGCATGCAGAAAATATCAGTCACTATGTTGAAAAATTTAATGTACGAACTGCTTTTTTAACCGGCAATCTAAAAGCTGCAGGACGAAAAACTTTGTTATCAGCATTAAAATCCGGTGATATTGATATACTTATAGGAACACACGCATTATTCAGTCGCGATGTTATTTACAAAGATCTTCAGCTTGCCATTATTGATGAGCAGCATAGATTCGGTGTTTTACAAAGACAGGCAATCGTAGAAAAAGGCCGTCAGCTTATCAATAACTTTTATGCAGGTCCTCACCTTCTTATGATGAGTGCTACACCAATTCCTCAGACTCTGGCACTCACTGCTTTTGGTGATCTAGATATTTCAACAATCAAATGTTTACCTCAAGGAAGAAAGCCTGTAACTACCTATCTTGTAGCAAGTGGACATGAACAAAATGCATACAATGTAGTTCGTCAGGAATTAGACAAAGGCCATCAGGCTTATTTTGTTTACCCTGCAATTGAAGAGGCAGAAAAAACAGACAGTGCTGACCAGAATTATGAATTTGATTCAAAATCAGAAAACATAAAATCCGCAGAAAAAGCTTTCAACGATTTATCAAGACAATATTTTTCAAATTATAAATGTGCATTGATTCATTCAAAAATTTCTGAAGACCAGCAAGCCCGCATTCTTGATGATTTTAGATACGGTAAAATTCAGCTTCTGTTTGCCACAACTGTTGTGGAAGTTGGTGTTGATGTTCCAAACTCAACCTGTATGGTTATTGAACAGGCAGATCGCTTTGGACTAAGCCAGCTTCATCAGTTAAGAGGCCGCGTAGGTCGAGGAACTGCACAGGGCTATTGTTTTTTAATTTATCGAAAAAATATTACAGAAAATGGAATTCAGAGAATGAAGATTCTTCGTGAAAGTACTGATGGTTTTGTAATTGCTGAAGAGGATTTAAAACTACGGGGCCCTGGAGAAATAACTGGAACAATGCAGAGTGGTGATTTACAGCTCGGCATTGCAGATTTATCCAGGGACCGGGAACTTCTATTCAAAGCTCGTGAAGATGCAATCAACAATTATGCAACATAACTTGAAAGACGCTTTGCTCTTGTAGGATGCTGAAGTCTTACAATTGCATGCTTTTCAATCTGTCTGATTCTTTCTTTTGTCAGATTGCAGATATCACCGATTTCTTTAAGCGATTTTGGTTTTTCACCATCAAGCCCATAACGCAAGCGGATTACCTGCTGTTCATTTGGCTTTAATGTTTCAAGAACATCGTCTATATCTTCCTTCATGGCCTTATTCATAATTTCATCATCAGGATTACCGTAACGGGTTTCTTCGATAAAGTCACCAACAGTAGATTTTCCACCTTCATCATTTGCAACATGGGCATCCAGTGAAACAAAATCCTTTGAGATATTCAACATATCACGAATATGGGCAGGATCAAGCTTAAGCATTTCACCGATCATGCGGATTTCATCTTCTTCAGTAACATTAGAAGCACTGACCATTTTTTTTGCTTTACGAATCTGGTTCAATTCATTTACGCGATTCATTGGAAGACGAACATCGCCTGTCTTTTCATTAAGCGCTTTTGTGATGCTCTGACGAATCCACCATACAGCGTAAGAAATAAAGTGATAACCCATTGAAACATCGAAACGATCAATAGCAGTTAAAAGACCTATATTTCCTTCGCTGATAAGATCTGATAAATCCATTCCACGATTCTGATATTTTTTTGCAACGTTTACAACAAAACGAAGATTTGCATTTACAATTTTATTCTTTGCAAGCTTAGAACCATTCTTAGCTTCAATGGCAAGCTTTGTTTCTTCTTCATGGGATAACAAAGGAATTTTGTTGATTTCCTTAAGGTAAAGAGCTAAAACCTCATCATCATTTTTCATAACTGGGACCTCCCAAAAAGTTATTTACACTAATAATATAGCAACTATCGTGCCAACTTTTTCAGAGATTTTTCATTGCTTTTTAAGGGAATTTTGGACATTCAACAGGCGTTTTTTTATAAAAAAAGTCTGTTTTTTTGTTGACGATTGAGCCTTTTTTACCTAAATTCAAAATATAGATGTGTTAATGAGTTATTTTGACACATCCATATTTATCACCTTGAAAACTGTATCAATTTGACACAGTTTTTTTTTAATCTTTTATTATTGTAAGACTTGATTTTTGAAATTCGGGAAGGAATCGTTTTGTTCCGCCATTTTCAAAAAGAACACTTATTACAAGTTCCCCTTCTTCAATTTTTGAGCGGACAATCTGACCATATCCATAATCATCGTGAAAAATACGAGTTCCAACAGACCATCTACTTTTGTTTTCATCAGCTTCTGCTTCAAAGCCACCTGTTATTTCTTCTTTTCCTTCAACCTGATATTGATAGCTTAAGGGTTTTTCGCCTAACACCCTGAAAGGCTTGTCGCCGGCTTCAAACAAAAAAGGACTTGGTTCCATAAACTCAGAGCGACCATAAAGACGTCGCTGATGACAGCTAGTAATATAAAGTTCATCCTTAGCGCGGGTAATTCCAACATAAAACAGGCGACGCTCTTCCTCAAGATCAGCTCCACTTTTATCCTGGCGAGGAAATATTCCACTTTCAAGTCCTGTAATAACAACTCTAGGAAATTCAAGTCCCTTTGTGTTATGCAATGTAATCAATGTAACACAATCACTGTTCACTTCACTTTCATTTTCCAATGTGCGGTCAAGTTCTATGTGATCAAGGAATTCCAGAAGGCCTTTACGGGAATATTCATAAAGAACGGCACTGTTAACAAGTTCCTGCATATTGTTTGCTTTCTGTGTACCTGCAATTTCATCCTGAGCCTTATGAAGTTCAAGAAGTCCGGATTTATTCATTATGATTTCTACAAACTCAGCAAGAGTTTGTTTTACAGATTTTTTACTATCTTCATTTTCAGTCTTCTCTTTCTGCTCTGATTGTTTTGAGTGAATTTCTAAGTTTTCAAAAAGTTCATCCATAAAAGATGTAAACTGCAGCACACCTTCTTTTGCTTTTTTTGACATTGATTCACTTGCAGTTTTACAAGTCTCTATAAGATTCTGAAAACCTTGATCTGATAAGGCTTGACTTAAAATTTTATCCTGAGTAACTCCGCCGATTCCACGGCTTGGTTTGTTGATAATTCTTCTGAATGAAATTTCATCTCGCGGATTTGCACACAGGCTTAATACAGCAAGCATGTCCTTAATTTCTTCACGCTCATAAAATTTTAAAGAACCGACTACCTGATAAGGAATTTTCTGTCTTAAAAATTCACTTTCAAATGTAAGAGACTGAGCGTTCGTTCTGTAAAGGATTGCCCAATCATTAAACGGGCAACCTTTTTTGTTTGACTGTAAAATCATGCTTGCGCAAAACTTAGCTTCTTCATCCTGATTTGGTAAAAATACCAGCACAGGTTTCTTTCCTTCGCCTCGCTCTGCAATCAAAGTTTTACCAAGGCGATCTTCATTTTTACTTACAATCTTATCAGCGGCAAAAAGAATTTTCGAAGTTGAACGATAATTCCTTTCAAGACGAATAAGTTGAGTACCTTCAAATTCCTCTTGAAACGAAAGAATATTCTGCACCTCGGCTCCACGGAATTTATAAATGGACTGATCATCATCACCAACGACACAAACATATGTAGGGTCACCAGCTGTTACATCCCCGACAAGTGCACGCAATAATTTAAACTGAGCAACGTTGGAGTCCTGATATTCATCGACCATAATTACCTTAAATCTATAATGCATCTGTCGACGAATATTATCATTATTTTCAAGAAGTAATGCAGGAAGCATAATCAAATCGCCGAAGTCAACATTTCCTGTTTGGCGAAGTCTTGTTTCGTATGCTTTATATGCTTCTCGGAATTCAGATTTTGCAGAAATCTGAGAAAGATCTGGATCATCTGGTGTAAGGCAGTAATCTTTTGCAAGGGCAATATTATGAGCAACTGCAGATGCCTGCTGTTTGTTTAATGAAGGAACTGCCTTATTCAAAAGTGTTACCATATCATCATCATCATACACAGTAAAACTCTGATCAACTCCAGCTTCCTGATAATATTTTCTTAAGAACCAGGCACCAAAAGAATGGAATGTTCTGATCATAGCACCACTGGATCTGCTTTCCATTGCAACAGCTCTATCCTGCATTTCCTTTGCGGCTTTTTTTGTAAATGTAACTGCAAGAATCTGATAAGGTGCAATACCCTTTTGATTAATCAGGTAGGCAATTTTTGTAGTGATTACGCGAGTTTTACCAGAACCTGCACCTGCAAGAATCAACAATGGAGAACCAGAATGTTCTACCGCTTCCCTCTGTTCCGGATTTAATAAAGACAGATATTTTTCTAATTCAGGAGAAGGGGATGAAATATTGGTTTTATTTTCAAGACTGTGAATAAAATCTAATGCAAAGTCATCACTCATTTATCTCTCCTTAAATAGTTCGCATTTTAGTGAGCTGGAAAAGAAACGAGTTCTATTTTTTTATATTTAACTCTGAGTCTTTTATAAAATATGAATCAATATCAACACCAGAAACTCTGTCAGCTTTTACATAAACTACACGACCTGGCCTAATTGCTTTAACTGCTGCTTTGTCATCTTTTTCATAACGAACAACAAATGCTCCATCAACATCTGGAGCCTGGAACCAGGCACGTCCAATTGCAAAAGCAGTATCATCTTCTCCGTCAATTAATTCTTCAATTAAGACATCATAAAATTTATTGATGCGCTTTTTCAGACGAGTCTCAGTAATTTTTTCCTGAATAGATTCAAGAATTTCAGCTCTTTCTTTTGATATTTTTTTTGCAATCTTATTTTTAAATTTATATGCTGGAGTATCCTCTTCCCTACTGTAAGAAAAACATCCCGACCAATCAGGAGTTATAGTCTGAAGAAATTCCAAAGTATTATTAAAAGCTTCATCTGTTTCACCAGGGAAACCTGTCATCAATGTGGTTCGCAAAGCAACTTCAGGCAATTTACTTCTAATCTTTTTAACAAGTGAAATATAAGATTCTTTACTTCCAGTACGATTCATACTATGAATAATTTCAGTATCACCACTTTGGAATGGAATATCAAAATATGCAAGAATTCTAGGATCTTTTTCGATGCATTTAAGAATATCCTCATTAAAATGATCTGGATGAATATATAAAAGACGAATCCAGAAATTTCCTTTTAACTTTGAAATTTCATTTAATAAAAGCGAAAGCTGACTTGATCCATCTTCATTCTTAAAACTTTGTCTATCAGTAACACCTGTACCATAAGCTGCAAGATCCTGACCAATAAGATTAATCTCAAAAATTCCCTGCTTAAGCAATGATTTAATCTCATTAACCACTTCTTTTACCGGACGACTTCTAAGCTCACCTCGAATTACGGGAATAGCACAGAAGCTGCAATGATTTGAACAACCTTCAGTAATTTTTACATAACAAGAATTTTTATAGTTCATAAAATGTTTTCTGTTATAGCAGCAAACACCTTTCTGTTCTGTTATTTCAGTTATTGTTTTATTTTTACGGGATTTTTTTTCATCAATGGCTTTCATGAATTCAGAGATTGTAAGTAAATCTCCATTTCCAAAAACGCCATCTGCTTCAGGAAGATTATCCTTAAATATTTTTGCATAACGTTCAGCAAGACATCCGGCAAGAATAATTTTCTTTTTAGGATATGCTGCACGAGTGTTATACAAAGCATCTAATGATTCTTTTTTTGCAGATTCAATAAAGCCACAGGAATTAATAATAATCACATCAGCAGCATCCGAATTATCTGTAAATTCATAACCATCATCAATTAATTTTGAAATAAGAATTTCGCCATCAACCTGGTTCTTTGCACAACCATGCTGATCAATATAAAACTTAGTCAATTGGTTCTACCACCAGTCTGTATTTGCCATCATCTGTTCGAATCCATTTAATGTCTTCTACAACACACTCACCAGCTTTAGCAATTTCAAGTTCATATGTCTGAGTTGCAGCAATTACCTGGAATTTTACAGTATTACCATTCGAAAGCCACAAACGTACTTTGTTGTTAGCAGTCATTGTTACTACATCGCCGTTTGTATAATAATTTTCAACAGAGTTTTTACGGTCAACTTCATAACGGAACACACATGGTTTTCTGAATGAAGCATTCAATGTAAATGGATAAGATCTGTTGTCTTCAAAAATCATAGTCTGATTTGCATTTTCCTTCTGCAAAGTAGGAATGATTGTATTATCCGCAATTTCAGAAACAGCATTTTCATCCTTACGAACAATATAAACTTCTGCACCACGAGATTTATCATCTGCAGAGATTTCCCATACATCAAGAACCATATCAACAGTTGCATCACCATCAATATCAAGTTCTCTTGTTTCTGATAATTCAAAGAACTGTTCACCAACAGGAGTCTTAACACCGAGCTTTGAGTTTGTATCAGAAGTAACAGTAATAATTACATTTCCGTCTTTTGCAGGAACAACAATCTGGTCACCAACATAAACACGAGCATTAATTGGTTTATCTGAAAGCTCATATGTTTTCTGCTGTACTTTTTCAGAGATTGCATATTTATCCTGCTTTTCCTTATTTTTCTTTGCAAGAATATTACCAACAATGATTCCTGCTACAGCAAATACAACAACGATACTTGAAATGACAATCAAAGGAACTACATAGGATGGTTTTGGTTTTGCGATTAATCCTTCTGGAACAGGAGCTTCTTGAATCATTCGATTTCTGTAAAGAAGAATCAATCGTTTAGAATCAAGTTCAAGATACTCAGCATAATTTCTTAGGAATCCTGTAAGATATGCTTCCCCATGAAAAGCTTCTGCATTTTCATTTTCGAGAGCCTCAAGGTATTCTTTACTGATTGATGTTTCTCTTTCTACTGCTTCAAGAGTTAATTTTTTATTTTCTCTGGCTGTTCTAAGAAGTTCGCCGTAACTTTCCATAATTGTAATTCCTTAATACAAAAAAATTAGTCAGCAAACAAGAAGTTATCGTAGTTATTAGCGCCTGATGGAATATCGTATTCAAAGCGTTTAGCAGTAAGCCCCTGATTAATTTCATAATTCTTGAAATCAAACTGATAAACAACTCCACCTGGTGTTGTAGCAACGATACGTCTGATAAGCTTAGTATCAGGATCAATTGACATTTTAATATTTCTAAAACTTTCTGAAGCTGTTCTACGCCACAAAATAAGTTTAATTACCATTTCATCTGAGCCTTCATCAAGAGGAACTTTTCCCTGACCCTTTTCATATGAAACTGTGTAATAGCGTCTTAAAAGTGAAAGCCCCTCAGATGTAGTTGGATTTGCACCTGTAGCATCCTGTGTTAAAACAGATGCACTTTCAGGAAGATAACAGATAAGTTTTTTACCATCATATACAATAGTCTGATTAGCAGGATTTGTATAATCCATTCTCATTTTATCAGGAGCCATATATGTTACTGTTGCAGCCATTGGTGTATTACCAATTTTAATATCTACTACAGCCTGATAGTCTTTAAATGTAGCATATTTATCAGATACAGCTTTAAAAAACTCATTTGCAGTTGTAATTCCCTGCGCAAACGCTGAAATTCCAGCTGTAAAAATCAATGCGGCAACACAAAGGCTTTTTTTCATAAAACATTTAATATTTAATTTCATAAAAGATATTTTATTAAACTTATTGTTTATGGTCAATAAGATACTTTTCTCTCCATATATATATAGAAAAAATAAAAAAAGCAGGAACTATACTCAACCGGTGAAGTTCCCGCTTTTTAACATATATATTAAGCTTTTACTGTTTTTGTTTTTCTAACAGTTTTTTTCTTTTCAGCGCCTTCGCCTGCTGATTTCTTTTGAGTTTTCTTCTCTGATTCTATAATTTCATAGAATTCTTTGCCATCAAGAGTCTCAACCTCAAGAAGACGATCAGCAATTTTTTCTACCAGTGACTTATGCTTTTTCAGAAGCTTAACAACATAGTCATAGCGCTGATCAATAATTCTGGCAATTTCTTCATCAACATATTTCTGAGTGTCTTCACTGAATTCTCTGACTAATGCAGGATCTCCGCCTCTGTTTCCAAGAACCCCTTTTCCCAAGGTCATATTCTTGAATCTATCACTCATACCATAGTCAACAATCATGCTCTTAACAAGTTCAGTTGCTCTTGCAATATCATTTGAAGCACCTGTAGAAATATCTTCAAGAATTATCTGTTCTGCAGCACGACCACCCAATAATGAATCAACTGCATTAAGCATATCTTTGTATGTCCAGAAGTTTTTCTCTTCTTCTTCACGATACTGAGTAAAACCTCCAACGCCATGGCTTCTTGGAACAACTGTAATCTTATTAACAGGTTCATGATCTTCAGTAAAGGCAGCAACAACTGCATGACCTGTTTCATGTACAGAAACAAGACGCATTTCTTTTTTATTGTCTTTACGAGATTTTTTCTTCAAACCAATGCTTACTTTATCAATAGCTTCATTAAAATCTTCCATGGTAACTTTTTTTCTACCATTACGAACAGCAAGTAAAGCAGCTTCGTTAACAACGTTTGCAAGATCAGCTCCTGCAAATCCTGTTGTTCCATGAGCAACAGATTCAAAATCTACATCATCATCAAGCTTTACATTTTTTGCATGAATGCGAAGAATTTCTTCACGACCTTTTACATCAGGACGTTCAACAGGAACCTGTCGGTCAAAACGACCAGGACGAAGCAATGCAGGATCAAGAATATCTGCACGGTTTGTTGCAGCAAGAATAATCAAGCCTTTTTCATTTTCAAAACCGTCCATTTCTACCAGAAGCTGGTTCAAGGTCTGTTCACGTTCATCATTTCCACCACCAAAACCATTTACACGGCTTTTTCCCAAAGCATCGACTTCATCTATAAACACGATACAAGGTGCTTTTTCACGAGCCTGTTTAAACAAATCACGAACACGGCTGGCTCCAACACCAACAAACATTTCAACAAAGTCTGAGCCTGAAATACTAAAGAAAGGAACGCCTGCCTCACCAGCAACCGCACGGGCAAGCAATGTTTTACCAGTTCCAGGAGGTCCCACAAGAAGAACACCTTTTGGAATTTTTCCACCAATATCTGTATATTTTTTAGGTGATTTCAAAAAATCAACAACTTCAACAAGCTCTTCTTTGGCCTCATCAACACCTGCAACATCAGAAAATCGTGTCTTTACCTTACCTTCTTCAATAGTTTTAACACGGGAACCACCATTTCCGAAAATGCTTCCCATTCCTCCACCCATTCCACTTCCCATTTTACGGATAAAGAAGAAATAGATGATAAAGAAAATAGCAACAGGAAGAATCATCTGAATGAGAATCTGTGTAAGCAGACTCTGCTGTGGACGAATATATTTATATCTGATTCCCTTTTCGTCAAGAATATGAACAAATTCGTCCATTGTATAAGGATGACCTACAGTCTTAAAAACTTTACGCTTTGGCTGAGCTTCTCTGGTTAGAATTGATGAAAAAATATTTTCTTTGTTTTCTGTTGAAACAGAATCATATCCAAGATAATAATAATCTGTGATATCAACTTCCTTAATTGTCCCATCTTCAACAAGTGCCTTAAAATCACTGAATTCCATTTCAGACTCAGCCCTTCTTGCAGACACAAGGTTAAAAATACCATATCCAAGAATTGCAACTAAAATAAGTGCAAAAAATGAAAAATGTGGTCTTTTTTTCTGACCATTATTTCTGTCATTTTTTTCTTCCGGACTTAATTTGAAAAAGTCATAATCATCATTTTTTTTGTTTTTGTCGTCGTCGCTCATTATAATTCCTATCTATAATAGTAAGAACTTTCAAAAACCGAAAGTACTAGAAGTTACTATTTATATATACATAGTATACGAAAATTCCTTTAAATAGTCATTAAAAAAATTTTGTTTTTTTCTTAACTTTTACTTAAGTAAGGCTGATTTTTTCCGAAAATCTAATGGAATATCCATATTTATCTGGTGGATTATTAACACATAAGGTAAACAAGGGGGAATTATGGGTTACAACCAGGCATATAACGCATATCGCGATACAAACGTTAAAACAGCCAGTCAGGGCCGCTTAATCGTATTACTCTATGAAGGTGCTGTAAAACAGCTTACTCTTGCTAATTCAATGTTTGATGAAAACGGAAAACTTCCTGTAAGAAGCATCGAAGCATTTGGAAAAGCAATTCTTAAAGCACAGGAAATTATCACAGAACTTCAGGTTTCTCTTGATATGGAAAAAGGCGGAGAAATCGCGAAAAATCTCATGTCACTTTACATTTTCTTTAACAAAGAACTAACAGAAACAAATATCAGTAAAGACCAGAAACGTCTTGAACCTATTATGAAAATGATTTCAGAACTTTGTGAATCCTGGAGACAGGCAGCAGCATCCAGTGCAAATGCGCCTCAAACACAGGTTCAGCAGACATTAAATATTCAGGGGTAGTTTATGTCAGAAATTTCACAGGAAGAGCTTAACGAAAGAGTTGCATTACTAAAAAAATTCAGATCACTTCTTATTCAGCAGAGAGCAAAATTTCAGGAATATCTAACAGTCCTAGAAAAACAGGAAAATTCTATTGAAACAGAAAATTCTGAAAACCTTCTTGCACATACAGAACTTGAACAGCAGATTGTTGCTAACATCATGAATCTTCAGAAGGTTATCGTTCCAATGAGCGAACTCTATAAAGAGAGAGGTGCACATCTTGAAGAAGAATCTGTCACTTCAATCCAGAAGGAACTTGATAATCTTCAGAAGCAGGTTCTCGTTCAGAACGAAAGAAATCGTGAACTTCTTAAAAACCACATCGTTCAAATCAGAACACAGATTGCTTCACTTAAAAATCCTTACAAGAATAACCGCAGTGTTTATGCAAAAAAAGAAACAGTAGGAAAGCTTGTAGCTGTTGAAGCATAATACATTTGTTTTTTCAGAAGAATGAGCCATAATATGATTTATGAATACATTGTGGTACAGCATGCCGGTGCCTTACCATGATAATCAGATTACACAAACAAGTAATTTCCCGTTTCATATCGACTAACCCTTAATTTATCTATATAATAGTTAAATTATGAGTAACAACGAAAACAAAAGAGATCCATTACTTTGCCACTGGGCAGACCAGATGGCTGATACTATTATCCGTGAGAAAGGTGATTTAGATTCTTACACATGTGCTTCAGGTATTACACCATCAGGCACAGTTCACCTTGGAAACTTCCGCGAAATTATTACAGTTGACCTTGTAGTACGCGCTTTGCGTTCACGTGGAAAAAATGTCCGCTTTATCTATTCTTGGGATGATTACGATGTATTCCGTAAAGTTCCCGCAAACATGCCGGACCCAGAAATTCTTGAAAAATATCTCCGCTTCCCTATTACAGAAGTTCCTGACACAACAAACAGAAATGAAAACTATGCACGACACCACGAAGTAGATATCGAACAGCAACTTCCACGTGTTGGTATCGCTCCAGAATTCCTTTATCAGGCAAGCCGTTACCGTGCAAACCGTTATGCTGAAGGAATGAAAAAAGCAATGCAGATGCGCGAAACAATCAAGGAATGTCTCAACGAATATCGCGATGATGCACACAAAATGAAACCAGAAGACGTATACTGGCCAGTTGCAATTTTCTGTGGCAAATGTTCAAAAGATACAACTAACATCACAGGTTACGACGGCGAATACGGAATCTCATACAAATGTGAATGCGGTCACGAAGAAACTGCAGACATCAGAACATTCAAAGGTGCAAAACTTGGATGGCGTGTTGACTGGCCAATGAGATGGAACGAAGAAAAAGTAGTATTTGAACCAGGTGGAAAAGATCACATTTCACCAGGTGGATCATACGATACAGCTAAACTTGTTTCTAAAAAGATTTACGGATGGGACGCACCAGTAACAATGCGTTATGACTTTGTAAACCTTAAAGGTGTTCCTGGAAAAATGTCTTCATCAAAAGGAAAAGTAATCGCTCTTCCTGATGCTCTTGATGTTTACCAGGCAGAAGTTCTACGTTATCTTTTTGCAGGAACTCGTCCAAATACAGAGTTTGCAATTTCTTTCGATATGGACGTTCTTAAAGTTTACGAAGATTACGATAAAACAGAACGAATCGTTTACGGCGTTGATAAAGCAAAGAATGAGGATCAATTCAATAAGGAAAAGAGAATCTACATGCTTTCTCAGATTGACGGAAAGATTCCAGAAACAATGCCATACCAGATTACATTCCGTATGCTTACAACATTGCTTCAGACATACTCTGGCGACATGGATGCTGTAATCAAATCACTTGGAGATGTTAAACCTGAACAGGAAGAAAGACTTCGCCGCAGAATGGCATGTGCATGGTTCTGGATTCAGAACAGTGCTCCAAGCTGTGCTGAAGACTTTATCTTTACAATCCGTAACGACGGAAGCAAAGCTGATCTTGACGAAACAATGTCAAAAGCAGTTGCAAGGGTTCGTGATGAAGTTGTTCCAAAGCTTGATACATTCACACAGGACAAAGAATGTCAGCAGGCAATGTACGACATTGCAACTGACATGGGAATCGATGCAAAACAGCTCTTTACTGCATTGTACCAGGCGGTAGTTGCAAAAGACCAGGGACCTCGTCTTGGCGGATTCTTCAGAATCATCGGTAAAGAAAGACTTGAAAAGATTTTGAAAGATTACTAATTGATATATAAAAAAATCCACAGGGTTTAAGCCTTGTGGATTTTTTTTATTTAAACTTTCCTTCAAACATTATTTTTTGATCAATTCAATTCCACCAGCATAAAGACAGCTGTATTTGCGTAAATCAACGGTTCGTTATGCATAAAGAAAACTTTTGAATCATTACTTCTACCAGCTACGCGCCAGCGCAGGCCTCAAAATACCTGCACCGTTTACTCCAACCGCTACGCGAAGCGCAG
>SAMEA3663175__coassemble_17_pt1 | contig 91322 bp, 78 predicted proteins | sample SAMEA3663175__metabat2_low_PE_006 | metagenome-assembled genome bin SAMEA3663175 (sample SAMEA3663175) | pig gut metagenome | biome: pig gut; feature: pig-associated habitat; material: faeces | place: Denmark | collected 2012
AAATTTGTTCATACATAAGCGTAACTCTTTTTGATTTTTTTTGTGGTGATTAAAATTTTCAAGATTTACGCTTTTTTTGTAAATTCTCAACTAAACTCGAAATTCGGACTATTTACAATAATTTTATGAACAAATAGCTTTTCTTATCTTAATAAAGTCACAACTTAAACTTTTAAAATATCCGCAGAGGTATAGACTCTAACTATCTTGATATTTTTCCTTTATTTGTTGAATTATATCTTTTGCAAAAATAACAAATGATTCCCACGATTTCTGACCATCACGAACTAGTTCTAATTCATTATCTAAATCATCAAAAAGTTTATCTTTACCGACCATTGGTAATAGAGCATCATAAAAAAGAGTTCTATTAGGATATCTTTCTCCCTGAATAAGATTAGAAGCCTTTTGTACAAAATTTATTACTTCATGATGTTCGGACGTTTCTTCTATAAGACCATATTTTACTTTTAGTTTCTCCAGACCGTTTTTTAGAACAAAATCATTGTCTTTACACTCCCAATCTCCACCAAGTGCAAAACTATATATTTTGGTTAAATCAAAAAGTGTATATTCAATTGTTTTCTTTACTTTTTCCTCTTTGGTCTCTTTAGGTTCTTCATAAGCATAAGGGTTTTCTGGTTCCTTATTTATTTCATCTATTTCTTTATGTAATCTAAGTAATGCTTCTATAACGTATTCTGTTTTTTCTCCTAACCAACCGGACATATCTTGTGTACCAAATTGATCCGAATAAACTTTATTTTCCATATTTTCCTTCAAATTTTAATTTATTTTACTATTGGTAAATCTGGTCCATAATACGGAACATCTTCATGAACTTCAAAAATACCTGTTAAAGGTTTATCTGAATACTTCATGATTTTTTCACGATATTCGTATCTAATAGCAGGATTATTAATTTCTTCTCTACGTTTTTTTGACAGTTCGAGAAAAGATTCTTCTTGGTCTAATCCTAAGAATCTACGATTCAGTAAACTAGCTGCAATGCCTGTTGTACTACTACCGCAAAATGGGTCTAGAATCCAGTCATTTTCTTTTGTAGAGGCAAGAATGATTCTGGCAAGAAGAGGAAGTGGTTTTTGAGTTGGATGTTTTCCACAGGACTTTTCCCATTTTGCAATTGCAGGCAAACTCCACAAATCACGCATTTGAGTTCCACCATTAATTTCTTTCATTAGTTCATAATTATAATAGTGAGTTACTTTTTTATTTTTTCTAGCCCAAAGAATAAATTCTGTAGAGTGAGTAAAAAATTTGCATGAAAGATTTGGAGGAGGATTAGTTTTAGCCCAGGTAATGCAATTTAGAATTCGAAACCCCAATTCGTTAAGCATTTGTGCTACTGAAAAAATATTGTGGTATGTTCCAGAAATCCAGATTGTTCCATCTTCAGTAAGTCTCTCACGACAAAGATTTAGCCACTGGCGATTAAACTCATTATCTTTTTCGAAGCCCTGTGATTTATCCCAATCGCCTTTGTTAACACTGACTTGTTTACCGCTTTGAACAGATATTCCCCCATTGGAAAGAAAGTAAGGTGGGTCAGCAAAAATCATATTAAATTGATGATTAATGTTAGGAAGAAGTTTCAGACAGTTTCCCTTTGCTAGAGTAAAATTATTGTTTTAAGACTTGTTGATATAATTGCATAACGATCTTATCAAAGAATTCTATCGGCTCATTTTCTTCTATATCATTATTCTTTAAGAAAGAAATTATATCACTATTTAGAGGAACAACAAAAGAACCTATTGTACTTCCCCAAAAATGCATCTCATTTTTTTGTAAGGAGTATTCGAAAAAATTATCAGATTCTTCTGGATATGTCGTATCTTCGCAAGAATAAAACTTTAAATCCCATTCAGAACCATACCCATGTTCTAATAATCCTGAATTCTTTGTAATAAATTTATGGCGAGCCTCAATTATACTTTCAGCATCAATAAATCCAAGAATTTGCATATTTTCAAATTCTTCACCATCAGGAGCAAAAGTTCTACCTGAGTCCATACTTGCTACAAGAAATCTCATGTTTTTACAATTGATCAAATTTAATAAAATATCAAGTGTTAAAGAATCACTGTATGAATGCTTTGCAATTCTATTGTTTGTCGATACTGGCGTTCCAATTCATCATAACTGAGAAAAACCACTCGTTTATCATTTTTCATTTTTGAAAAAGAATTGTAACTCAGTTTTTTATCATATTCTTCATGACGTTTTTCATCAGCAACAATAAACATTCGAGTATAAAAATCTTGTAAATCATAAAACTTCATCAATGAGTTTTGTATATCTGTTGAATGCTCAACTTCAAAAAAGGAATCAGGCATATTTCTCTTGTTAAACCAAATTACATCAATAGTAGAACTTCTTGAGACTAACGAATCATAAGAGTATTTCGGTAATTCTTGAAGACTTCTTAAATCACCCAGTTTTTCATGCAAAAACTTCTTATTTTTATCTTGGTTTGGAACGAAAGTTCCTAGTTTCTTCAAATTGCCAATAGATACAAGAAGTCCCTGGTAATATGAATGATTAAATTCTATTACTTCTTTAGAATCTTTATTATTTTCAGTTTCAACAATAATACCTTTTTGTTCAAGCTCTTTCTGATATGATTTTAAAGCCCATAAACCTGGTTTTATTTTATAAATATTTTCATTCTCTTGAACTATTCTTCTAATAGAAGCAAAAGGGGTTTTTGTTTTCCACTCACAATCTTTAATTTTGAAAACCTCTTGATTTAATTGTCCAAGAGTTGCAACTCCACCCAATTTTTCTAAAGTTTGAATAACTGCTTCGTATTGTTTCATCGATTTTCCTTGCGTTAGGCTATGGAGCATCGCCGTAGGCGTTCTGAAACGAAGTGAAGGAATGAGCGGTAGCGAAGTGCGGAACAGCCGACGGCTTTAGCCGGAACGCCCAAATACTTAAAGAAAAAAGCTTTATTTTCTTCCAATGTATGAGTTTTATAAATTGACTGGATTTCTGATAACTGGGAAATCATTCCATCACAGTTGTTTTTAATCTGTGAATATGTGTTAATCAATTCTTTGTTGATATCATTAATAAGAACTGTTTCAGGATGTTTTGTGCTTAAAATGTCAAATAAAACAGCACCGCCACCAACAAACGGTTCACAGTATTTTTCAATTGTCTGAGGATACTTTTCACTTATTTCTTCTAGTAATTGGCTTTTCCCACCAACCCATTTAATAAACGGTTTTGCCAACATTTTTATTCCCCTTTAATTATATATTATATATCATAAATTGGATTTTTAACAGATATTATATAGCCTGAAATTCGAGTTTTCTAAATTAACCGTAATCTGAAAAAATTTTGATAAAAGTCCAGATTGCGGTTAATCATATAAGCTACAATGCTATAGAAAAAGTGCCGGAACATTTGGAGCAGCTTCAAATTTGATTCCCTTTTCTTCCATTCGTTTAAAGGCATCTTTTTTCTGTAAATATCCTGCATCCGCAAATATTGTCCCCTTTACAACTTCTGGCACGGTAAGATGAAGGTATAGTGCGAATCATACTCAAATGTGTTAGCATACTGGGAATTGTCATTAATTGTTTTTTGAAAATGTTGACAAATTCAAAATAAATGGTATATTTAAAGTAGGAAGTTCAAAGTAACAAAATTGGAAGCCGCTGAAAATGAAATAAAAGCATTGGAATCGGCTCAACAAGAATTACTGAAATCGGAATATGCAAAAAGAAAAAATAAAGCTTGCAGAAACAAGATTGAAAGAGGTGTAGTTATGGAATATGTATTTGTAAAAGATTCAGAAGGTTATGTTTTTAAGAAGTTGGCAAATGAAGTTTCTGCAGATGAAAAAATCATAACAGAAAAAGAATATATGAAAAAATCTGGTCTTGCCGCTTATGAAAAAGAGTTTGGACATGGTGGAGCAAGAGAGAATGCCGGAAGAAAACAAAAATTCAAACAGCCATTGAAATTCCAGATAAGAGTAACTCAGGAAGAAAAAGACTTTATAAATTATGCAAGGGAACATCATCTGAGTTATTCAGCTATGATGAAGTAGGAACACATAACAACATCTTCAAAGCCGACAAACCGGTCAAGCCGGTTTGCGGTTTGATATGTTGTGCCATTTGTCAACATATTGTCCTTAGCGAAATCCAAAAAAGAATAGTACTCTGGGAAATTATTACAGGTAATAATCTTCATTATCTCAATTGACAAAGGTTCGTTAATTAAAACATCTTTTTTTAATTCTTCAAGCAAAAAATCAAACATTTCATCAGTCATGATATCTCTAAGTAAATTTACACAACTGTATGATCTAAAATCAGATCTTCGGATAATCTAGCAAATAGGCATATTCATTCTTCATTTCTCTACTCCATTAAATTTGGTGCATTTCCATTAGGAACATAAGAATCAAAATGGTGTTTGTAAATTCAGTCTTTAACAGACATTTTCAGTGGAATCGTGTTTAGCTGACCTATTTTATCAAGTAACAAGTTTAAGGAATTTCATTAACTGTGCTTTTTCAATCAAATCGATTGGACGGCCGTCAATAAACTTTCTTGCTTCTTCTGAGAAAGAACCAGAAGTAATACAATATCCTTTATCACATTTAGTATCACGGATCTTTGCGTGGAAGTCACGGATATAAAGTTCACCGATTGAACCAGAGTTACGATAGAAACGGAACAATTCCTTGTCTTCCCATTTTGCGTTTTCAACTTCACATAATATTTCGATGCTGTCTGTAATAACTGAAACATCTACGATTTTGACAAATGAATTCTTATGGAAAATTTTTACAAGATTTCGGCACAAAGCAACAAAGTCACTTGTTCCTGATGTTAAGTATACCTGAAGATTTGAGTTTGAGTTTAATTCCTTGTAACGGGCAATCAACTGGTTTACATCTTTATATACTGGAACAACCTGCTGAATCTTGTTCAAACAGTCAAGACCAACTGCAATTTTGTTTAATCTGAAGTAACAAGTAGCAAGACGATAATTCAATTCAAGATAAAGTTCCTGAGGAATATCTGGAAGCTTGAGTCCGATTTCAAAGTCCTGAACTGCTTTATCCAGCTGCTGCATTTTTGTGTGAATGATTCCCGCAAACAAACTTGACTGAGCACCGAATTTTGGATCAGGACGAAGATGTGTAAAGATCTTGAGAGCCTTGTCGCCAAATCCACATTCCTGCATTGAATCTGCGAGAGCGAAAAGCGCTTCTTTATCTTCAGGGTTTTCATCAAGGGCACGGCGCAAAAATTGAACTGCTTCTTTAAACTTGTGTCCTTTGTAACAAGCCATACCGATTGGCTGATTGATTCCCTGAGTTTCTGGGTTGATTGTAAGGGCTTTCTTTAAAAGTGGAATTGCTTTTTCATAATCACCGGTTTTGAAAAGGGCCTGACCAAGATAGAAGTTTGTTTCATAAATCTCAGGTAGAGCTTTAAGTGCGGTAAGAAGGAAATTCAATGATTCCTGAGCTTTTCCAAGTTTTACCATACATACACCAACACGGAGGTTTGTTTCACCAATGTTGATTTCAGTATGGCGTGCAGAAATAGCTAAAAGATTTTCGTAAAGAGGAAGTGCTTTGTCCCATAAGTGCTCTGAATAATAAAGCTCTGCAAGTGGTTCAAGAGCCTGTACATTCTGAGGATTATGGGCAAGCTTGTTAGTACATTCTCTGATAATTGTGGCACGGTTTTTTTGTCTAGCACCGCCAGAGTTACCAGTGGAACGTTTTTTGCTCATTACTAAAAGCAGCACACTTGCAACTAAAAGAATTGCAACTGCTGCAATTGCTATTGGTAATACGAGTTCCATCTAACTCTACTCCTTTTTTAATTCCTTTACAAATTCAGCGATGCGTTCCATAGCGATTTTGATTTTATCAATTGCAGTTGCATAACAACAGCGGATGTGTCCCTGGCCGCCAAGTCCGAACACGCTTCCTGGAACTACGGCAACATTGTATTTCTGAAAAAGCTGAGTTGCAAATTCTTCATCACTGAGACCAGTTGAACTGATATCTGGGAACATATAGAAAGCGCCTGTTGGTTCTGGAACTGGAAGTCCCATATCAGTAAATGCTTTATACATATAATTTCTGCGCTGCTGATAGCTTACGCACATTTTTTCTACGTCTTTGAAACAATTTTTAAGACCTTCAACAGCACCGTACTGACTGAAAATTGGAGCACAAATTGTATTGTAGCCGTGAAGTTTTACAATCTGAGCAAGAATTTCTGCAGGGGCAGCAATGTATCCGATGCGCCATCCTGTCATTGCAAAGGATTTTGAGAAACCGTTAAGGATGATTGTGTAATCCTTCATTCCAGGGAAAGAACCGATTGAAACGTGTTCAAATCCGTCGTATGCAAGTTCACAATAGATTTCATCTGAAATACACCAGATCTGGTTTTCTTTTACAACTTCTGCGATTTTTTCAAGTTCTGCACGAGGAATCATTGTACCGGTCGGATTATTTGGTGAACACATCATTACAGCTTTTGTCTTTGGTGTAATGAGTGATTTAATCTGATCTGCAGTTGGGTAGTAGCCGTTTACGCTTGAATCAAGTGGAACTATTTTAGCCTGGCAAAGTTCTGCCAACGGTGTGTAGTTTACGTAACAAGGCTGAACGACAATGATTTCATCACCTGGGTTTAAGATAGCACGTAAAACTGCATCAACGCCTTCAGAAGCACCTACAGTTACAAGCACTTCGTTCTGTGGATTGTAAGTCATTCCATAGCGGCTCATGTATTTTGCAATTTCTTCACGGAGTTCAATCAAACCCCAGTTTGAAGTATATGAAGTGTGACCTTTTTCAAGGTGATAGAATGCTTCTTCACGGATTGCCCAAGGAGTTGGAAAATCTGGTTCACCAACTGAAAGGGAAATTACATCATCATGACCGATAAGCATTTCAAAAAATTTACGGATTCCTGATGGGGGAATTTTCTGCATTGATACAGAAAGTCTGTCTTCTCTAGTATTCATTATGCCATTGCCCCTTCACGGTGATCTTTATCTTCTTCAATATAAACAATATCATTTTCTTTATATGTTCTCATAATAAAGTGTGTAGCAGTTCCTCTTACACCTTCAAGAGTTGCAAGTTTACGTGCAACAAAGTCACAGATACTCTGGAATGTATCTCCTTCAATTACAACCTTAAGGTCATAGTTTGCACCGCTCATAAGATAGAGGGAACGAACCTGTGGAAAGCGGTAAATGCGGTCAACAACAGCATCAAAGCCTCTTTCTCTTTCTGGAGTAACTTGAAGTTCGATTTCTGCACAAACCTTTTTGTCTTTCTGAATTTTTTCAGGATTGACAACAGTAACATATTTAAGGATTGTTCCGTTGGCTTCCATTTCTTTAATAATCGCTTTAACTTCATCAACAGTCTTTTTAGTCATCGCCGAGATATCTTCAACAGATAAACGGGCATTTTCGCGTAATAATTCAAGAATTTCTTCCATAACAAAACCACCTTTTTTTAGTTATACTTATAGTATATCGGAATATTCTATAAATTTTTTTAGTATTGTTCAATTAATTGTTATATAATAGAAAAAAACGGGAAGCTTATGAAAATTACAGAAGAACTATTTAAATTACAAGACAACGATTACGCAGCCTTTCAGTCAAAGCTTACTCCAGGAATTCCTCTTGAAAGTTTTATTGGAGTCAGAGTTCCACAATGTCATGAACTTGCAAAAAAGCTTTACAAGTCTGAAGATTTACAAGTGAAAAAAGAAGTTCAAAAATTCCTTACAACACTTCCACACAAATATTATGACGAGAATATACTTCATGGTTGTATGATTTCCCTTGAAAAGGATTACGAAAAATCAATTTCGTTGATTGAAAATTTTCTACCTTATGTTGATAATTGGGCGGTCTGCGATACCATGAAGCCTGCATCGTTTAAGAAAAACCGGCCGGAACTATTAAAACAAATCAAAATCTGGTCAAAATCAGATAAGGTTTATACCTGCCGCTTTGGTATTGAAATGCTTATGTGTCATTTTCTTGATGAAGATTTTGATGCCGGACTTTTGAAAATTCCTGCTTCCATAAAGTCTGAGGAATATTATGTGAACATGATGATTGCCTGGTTTTTTGCAACTGCACTTGCAAAGCAGTGGGAAACAACAGTTCCATTTATCGAAAGCAAAAAACTTGGAACCTGGGTTCATAATAAGACAATTCAGAAGGCCAGGGAAAGTTTTCGAATTACTGCAGAGCAAAAGAAATATCTGAAGTCTCTGAAAAAGGAATCTTGATTTTAGAAAATATGACTGCGCATTTTCATCTTCCGGGGCTTTTTGAATTTTATGATCTCTATAAGGCTTTTTTGCCGTTGTATCGTAATCATCGTGAATGGTTTTATGACTGGTGTGATATTGCATCGATTTACGGTTCGCCATCTGACTGTCTGTGGGGCGGCGGTCGTGTAGGTTTTGGAGATGCTGAAGCGAAAGATGTATTTGAATTGATGAAGGAATTTGGAATCTCTTCAAGGCTTACTTTCAGCAATTCCCTTTTGAAGGAAGAACATCTGTCGGATAAAAAATGCAATGAGCTTTGCAGACTGTTTGAAAACGCGCCGGTAAAGAATGGCGTGATTGTTTATTCAGATTTACTGCTGGATTATTTAAAGAGGAATTTTCCGGGCTTTTATTTTGTTTCAAGTACAACAAAGGTTCTCACAGATTTTTCTGATTTTAAGATGGAGCTAGCGAGAAATGATTTTTCTTTTGTAGTACCAGATTTTCGGCTGAATAAAAAAATTGAAAAGCTGGAAGCTCTTGATGAGGGACTTAAGAAAAAAGTCGAGTTTTTATGTAACGAATGCTGCAGCCCTTTCTGTCAGGAAAGAAAAATCTGCTACGAAAATGTGAGCCGTAAAAATCTTGGACTTGAGTGCAGCGATCATCACTGTGCTGCACCGGATGGCGATACAGGCTATCGTTTTTCTTCAGCAATGAAAAGTCCGCTTTTTATCGGAATTGATGATATTCAGAACAAATATCTTAAAATGGGATTTTCCAATTTCAAAATCGAAGGCCGCGGACTTGGCAGCGCCATGGTTTTGGAATTTCTTCTTTACTATCTTGTCCGTCCTAAATACCAGATTAATGTAAGAGAAGAAATTTACCTGGACGGAATGCTGGATCTTTTTTAGCATTCCGCAGAGTATTGTTTTGAAAACATCAAAATTCCCTGAAAAATTCCTCTTGCCGAATTTAAATATCTTTAATATTTTATAAAGAATAAAAATATTAAATTTATTCGAGGTGAATTTTTAAATGGCTAAGCATGAATTTCAGACAGAAGTAAATCAGCTTCTTAAATTAATCATTCATTCAATGTACTCAAACAAGGACATCTTCTTGCGCGAAATCGTTTCAAACGCATCGGATGCTTTGGACAAATTAAAATATCTTACAGTTTCAGATGATGCTTACAAAGGCATTAAGTTTGATCCAAAAATTGATATCAGCTTTGATGACAAGGCAAATGTACTTGTAGTTCAGGATTCGGGAATCGGTATGAGCGAAGATGACTTGAACAACAATCTTGGTACTATTGCCCGTTCTGGTACAAAAGCCTTTATGGAAAAATTGACTGAGGAAGCTTCAAAAGACAGTGCATTAATCGGTCAGTTTGGTGTAGGTTTCTACTCAGCATTCATGGCTGCAAAAAAAATTGATGTTTACACAAGAAAAGCTGCCGGCGACGGAAAAGTAATGCACTGGTCAAGCGACGGAACTAACTCATACGAAATCGACGAAGTTGCTTCTGACAGCGATGTTGCAAAAAAATACGGCTTTGACAAAGCAGAAACAACTGGTTCTGCAATCGTAATGGCTTTGAACGACGAATCAAAAGATTACGCAAGCCGCTGGAAGATCGAAGAACTGATCAAAAAATATTCAGACCACATTGCATTCCCAATTTACCTTCACTACGAACAGAACAAGTACGACGACAAAGGTAACGTTACAGAAACAGAAAACAAAATCGATCAGGTAAACAGTGCATCAGCATTGTGGAAACGTCCAAAATCAGAACTTAAAGAAGCAGATTACAACGAATTCTACAAGACATTCGGACACGACGGACAGGATCCACTTCATTACATTCACACACACGCCGAAGGAACTCAGGAATATACAACATTGTTCTATGTACCACAGCAGGCTCCATTCGACATGTATCAGGCTGACTACAAAAGCGGCGTTAAACTTTATGTAAAACGCGTATTCATAACAGACGATGACCGGGAACTTTTACCATCATATCTTCGCTTTGTACGCGGTATTATCGATTCAGAAGACCTTCCACTTAATGTAAGCCGCGAAATCTTACAGCAGAACAGAATCCTTGATAACATCCGTTCAAGCTCAGTTAAAAAGCTTTTGAGCGAATTTAAGAAAATGGGAGCTGAAGCTGACAAAGCAAAGCAGACTGCAGAAGACAAACGCTCTGACGACGAAAAGAAAGCTATCGAAAAATGGAACAAGTTCGTACAGAACTTCAATCGTCCGATGAAAGAAGGTCTTTACCAGGATTACGCAAACCGTGACGAACTTGCAGAAATCATCAGATTTAAATCAACTGACCCAAGCGGAACAGGCGACAACAACTGGACAAGCTTTGCAGATTACGTTCAGCGTATGAAGCCAGAACAGAAATCAATTTTCTACATCACAGGAACTGACGAAAAGAACCTCCGCGAAAATCCTCTTCTTAAAGCATACACAGCAAAGGGCTTCGAAGTTCTCGTACTTGCTGACGAAATTGATGACATTGTAATTCCGGGCTTTGGAAAATACAAAGACTTCGAACTTAAGGCTGTAAACCGTGCCGGAAGCGATGAAGATCTCGGTGGAGATAAAGAAGAAGCTAAGAAGAAGGAAGAAGCATTCAAGCCTGTTGTTGAAAAGATCAAGAAAGCACTTGGTGAAAAAGTTAAGGAAGTTAAGCTTTCAAAAACTTTGACAGGAGAAAACCCATCATGTATCGTTGTTGACGAAAATGATCCTTCTTACCAGATGGAACGCATGATGAAGGCCATGGGACAGGCTGTTCCAGAATCTAAACCAATTCTTGAAGTAAACGGCGATCATCCAATTCTTGCAAAAATCAAGGAATCAGATGATGAAGCATTGATTGCAGATGTTTCAGAAGTTCTTCTTGATCAGGCTTTGCTTATTGCAGGTGTGGAACTTAAGAGCCCTTCAGAATTTGTTAAACACCTTAACAATCTTTTGAGCAAATAAGGAATTTCAAAATTCCACTTAAATAGAAACGCCCTTCAGTCTGAATAAGCTGAAGGGCGTTTTGTTTATAATGACATTAAGAGTAAGAGATGAGTTAAATTAATTCATTGGTTTGTAGAGAATGTAATCGTAGTAAGCATACTTTGTTCCATTGTGCCAGTAATGCTTGAGCCATTCATCTACGCCGATTCCATTCCAGAGATTACACATAATCTGCATGTCGTGGCTTGGCATCTGGGCACCATAAGGAGCGTTGAAACCAGTGTTATTTACACCATATTTCCATTTACCATCAACATACCAGTTGATCCAACCGTTGCCCCATTCGATGGTATATTTATGATATCCCTGTGAAGCATCAAAGCCTAAATCGATTAAAACTTCGTGTCCGCCCTGTCCGTTAACATAATAGTTAAACTGAACTTTTGTTGTATCTTTTCCTAAAATTTCAACGTCAATTTCATCCCAAGGATTATCTGTGTAAGTAAAGAAAGAAGTTACAAGTCCGTCACCTTTTGCAGCAATCATGTTTGTTTCGAATGTTCCGTAATGGAACTTGTTGTTGGAACGGTATTCACCACTTGTGTATGATTTTCCGTGGCTGTAAGTGTTGTCTAGCTTGAGAGTCATCTGACCGTTGTTGAATGTAACATGATCTGGCTTCCATCCGCAGTTGAACATTCCGCCGTTTGTCCAGTCGGCTTTGTTCCAGTTTCCGGAATCGAAGTAATCAAGAGGATTCCAAGTTTCCCAGTTAATTACATACTTTGCATCTGTGTCAGAAGTGATTTCTTCTGACAGATTCATCTGGCTACATGATGTGATGCCAAAAATAGCAGCAGCGGCAATAACACCTGTAATTATTTTTTTCATACAATTTTCCTCCTACAAAAAAGTGCATGCTTTTATGTTTTGATTGTAGGGGGGAATTTTGAAAAGCACGTAAAAAATTTGTTAGATTTATTGTAAAATTCAGAAGTAAATTGTATGAAAATAAATTTTGATAAATAAATCTGAATAAAGATTACAGTGCCATTTTAAACACATATATTTTGTAGTCTTCACCGGCTCGCGAGAATCCATCGAAAATTCCTTCTTCTACAAGCTGGTAACCGTGACTGAAATACCAGTCAACATTGCAGTCGCAGTCTGTCCACAGAAACATGGTTTTAAAACCTTTTTTTCTATAATATACCTTGGCTTCATCGAGAATCTTTTTCCCCCAGCCTGCTTTTGTGCTTACAAAAAGGCTGAGCTTAACATCTTCGTCTGTCATGTACGAAAATGTTTTTTCATCCATCATTGATAGATAAGACTTGCTAACCGAAAGCATTTTCTGATAGTCAGAATTTTTAAGACCGTCATACACACTCTGCCACCAGCTTCCTGCAGAATTGTGTTCACCTTTTTTTTCTGCAAAAGCAATAGCACACAGTTCATTGTTTTCGGTCATCATAAACTGCATGTCATTGTCAGCGCCGTTCTGTCGGATGATAGCTTCAACATAAGTCCGTCGAAATTCCATATCATCAACAGGCGGAGACCAAAGCTCCACAAGCCGATCTACAAGCGAAGGTATATACTTAAAATCAAATTTTTCAAGGGTCATGACGAAAGTGCGTGTTTTTTTGCTGGTATTGTTATTTATTTTTTTTCCAAGCCTCAACTGCTTCCAGCATTTCTTTCTTGGTAATCTTACGGCCACAAGTGTGGTCTTCGTCGCAGTATCCAAGGGCTTCGCATTTTGGAACTAAAAGTTCGTCGCAGATCCATTCCCATTCTGGAGAAAGAATACGGAGTTTGTCTTTTAATTCAACTGAAAGTGCACGGATTTCTTTGTAGGCTCTTGCACAGAGGCGGAGGTTCATAAAATGCATGAGGGCGCGGAGATTGATTTTCCATACGATTTTGGTTGACATACCCAATGGAAGAATATTTGCAGCATCTTCTTTTGGATAACCAAGCTCTTCCAGTTTTGAATATGTTTCCATAATATCAGAAAGCCCTTCTTTATAAACTTCTTTTGCTTCATCTTTAAATGGGTAGTAGAAATCTTCTTCTACGTTCATATTTTTTGCATCAACATAACGGGTTGAACTCTGGAGTCTTGTTGTTCCGATGATGTGGGTGTAAAGTTCGCGAATACAGCGTGCAGAGTAGCCTTCGATTACACAGAAAACATCAGGGTATTCAGCAGTTCTTGTGTGACCGCTTTTGATGCAGGATTTTGCACGCTTGATGTTTTTTTCTTTATCATCAACAGGGCTGTTCCAGCATACGCCGGCACAGTATCCGATTGTGTTCAAAGGTTCTTTATCTGTCTGTGGTAAAATTGTAATCATTGTTACTCCCATTTTACTATTTATCTATGAAGGAATTTTCCAGCGCCGGACCAGAATCCGCAATCTTACATTCCTGTTGGAATATCGATAAATTCCACATCAATCTTTTTTTCTTTTTTCAGCTTTGCCATTACAAGGTTTACGCCAACTGTTTCTGTCTGGTAATGTCCGCCGGCAATAACGTTAATGCCGGTTTCTTTTATCGAGTGATAAAGCTGGTGTTCAACTTCACCTGTCACATAAGCATCAAGACCAAGAGCAGCTGCCTGTTCAAAATCTTCTCCAGCACCACCAGAAATAATACCTACAGTTTTTATTTCCTTTTTGCCGAATGCAAGAACTTGTGATGGTTTTTGACCTGCGAGAATCTTATCACTTAATTCTTCCACAGACATAGTTTTTTTCAAACTTCCGTAAACTCCGATTTCCATTCCACGCCATGAGCCGAATGTCTTAACCTTTGTAAGACCGATTCTTGAAGCAAGTCCCCAGTTATTACCGCAAGGCTTGTTTGCATCAAGTGGAATATGATAACCGATTAAGGCAATATCATTTTTGATAAAAGGACTTACACGTTTATAAAAAGTTCCGGTAATAGTTTCGCAGCCGCCCCAGAAAAGTCCGTGGTGAACGAAAAGGACATCAGCTCCGATTCTTGCAGCTTCAAGAACTGTTGCTTCACAGGCATCAACGGCAAAGGCAACTTTCTTTATCTGCTTTGAATCTGGTGCAGAGTTTTCGATTTGGATTCCATTTCTTGAAATGTCATTTGAGTAATTTTCCTTTTTTAAAAAGGAATTAAGGTAAGAGTCCAGTTCTTTTAATGTCATTTGGCTGCCTCGATTGCATCTTTAGTTTTTGTAACTAAATAGCTTGGTATAAAATATGTTTTGTCCTTTCTAAGTCCATATCTTATTGCGGCGTACAAAGGATCTGTCTGCTGAATAAAGCCATAACCAGATGTTTTATATTCACTTACTCTTGCAAGATCAAAAGATGCCGAAATAGGACGTGCTGGATTTTTGATTTTATAAAAACAATCAGAAGCACCATCGCAAACAACTGCGAAATATTTTGATTTTGGCTCTATAGCATCGGCAATCTTGATAAGTATTTCAAATTCTTTGGCATAGGCATCAGAGAACTGTGGATTTGCATCAAAATACTTTTTATCAGAAGCTTCTTTTCTTACATTATGAATAAGATTACGACGTGAAACAGAAGTAGGAAGGAATTTCAAATTTCCTTCAACTGTTGAAAAGTTGAAATTACCACAATAAACTTTGTAACCACTTTTTGCCAGAAGAACCAGATATGGTTCATAAGCCAAAGCTGCCGCTCTTTTATCTGGAACAAAAAGAACTACGGAATTTTTTGTTTTGTCAGCATTTTCTGATGACGGAGAATAAACTGTCAGCTTAAGACTTTTATCAGCAAATAAATCGTCAGATTCCTTGTAGCTGCCATCTTTCTGTTTTGAGAGATAAGTAGATGTAACTGTGACCTGATATTTTTTTGGAGACAAAGGTTGTGGCATGTAAATAATACATATAACTGTAGCGAAAATAATCAGTGCCAGTGAGATACTTGAAAACACTATAAATGGAGTACTGTAAGTATCAACATAAAGGTGATTGCAGAATCTGATAAAGGATCTGTAGTTAACGATGAAAACAATAAGCGAAACAAGAAAAAGTAAGATTTCGCAAAAATTAAATCCCCAGCTGATAATCTGTAAAATTGAAATAACAAAAGCCAAAGGGGCAAAAGTTGTAATGGCGTCTAAACGGGTTTTCTTAATAAAATATGTTCTAAGACAACAGACAGCCATCATTGTAAGGATTAAAACTTCACCAAAAAAAGGAGTTATCAGCATAAAACAATTTTACTCAAAATTCCGAGGTGTTTCAATAATTTGACTAATTTATAGAGCTTTACAATACGTATAAGAATAAAGGTCATAAAGCTCTTTAAAATAGCCGATAATTATGTTATAAAAATATAATAGTACACATAATATTTGTTGAAGGTAAAATCGCAGATGGCTGGGCAGAAAAGAATTGAAGTCGACCAAACAAAGATCTCAAAAGCAATTAATTCAGGGATTCCTCTTACCATAACAACTTACACACTTCCACACGAAATGGAAGTATACATGGGTGATGTTCTTACAACTTTCTTAACTGAACTTGATCAGGGACAGATGGTTGAATATTTGAATTATTGTCTTAATGAATTAATTACAAATGCCAAAAAAGCAAATACAAAGCGTGTTTACTTTAAACAGAAAAATCTCGACATTACAAATCCTGATGATTACACAGAAGGTCTTAAAACTTTCAAAGAAGATACACTTAATAACATCAATTATTATCTTGACCTTCAGAAAAAAGCCGGCCTTTATGTAAAGCTTATCCTTCAGGTTCGTAATAACAAAATTAAGGTAGAAATCAGAAATAATTCAAGTCTTACACTTTTTGAATATAAACGTATTCACGACAAATTGTCCCGTTCCCAGCAGTATACCTCTATTGAAGATGCTCTTTCTCAGGTATTAGACGATTCTGAAGGTGCAGGTCTTGGTCTTATTATCATGATTCTTATGCTGGAAAAAATTGGACTTACCGAAGAAAACTTCCAGACTTTATGCGAAAACGGTGAAACAATTACAAGAATCATTCTGCCATTGAGCGAAAAAACTCAGAAAGAAATCAATTTCATTTCTGCGGAATTTGTTAAGTTAATTGATAATCTTCCTCAGTTCCCAGAAAATATTACTCAGATCAACAGACTTTTGAGTGACCCGGATTCAAAAATGTCAGATATTGCTATGCAGATTTCTAACGACGTTTCTCTTACTGGTGAACTTCTCAAGATGGTAAACTCTGCAGCATTTGCCCTTGCAAGTCCTTGTCATAGCATTGCAGATGCAGTTCGTCTTGTTGGTATCCGTGGAATTAAGAACCTTTTGTTCAGTATTGGTGCAGCCCAGACATTTAAAGAAATCGGTGGCGACAAAGCCGAGCTCTGGAAACATGCTTACCAGGTTGCATTCTATTCATACAATCTTGCGCGCAACTTCTTTGCAAGCCAGCGTGCTATTGTAGAAGATTCATATATTTGTGGTTTGCTTCACGATATGGGTAAGATTATCTTTGAAACTTCTCATCCAGATCTTCTTGATAAAGTTCGCAATATTTGTGAAGCAAAGGGAATTTCGAAGGACCTTATAGAACGTCTTATTGCCGGTGTAAACCATGGTGAAATCGGAAGTGAAATTGCCAAGAAATGGAACTTCCCTGAAGTTATCGTTGATGTAATCAAATATCATCACGCTCCAGAAGAAGCACCAGACAGCGTTAAGACCTTGTGTGGAATTGTTTATCTTGCTGATATTATGACTTACTATCAGTCAGGTGAAGTTGCATTCTATCAGATTGATACTGAAATCCTTTCAATGTTCAAGATAACAACAGAAGAACAGTTCAAGAAAATTTCTGCTAAGCTCCAGGCTTCATTTTCTAAAGAACAGGAAAACTAACGAAGCGATTCAACCCACTTCTGCATCAAAATACCAAAGGCAACCCCTACGTTGAGCGAAGCTTTTAATCCTATCATAGGAATTGTGACGCATCCGTAAGTTGCCTTTTTTATTGCCTCAGGGCTTGCTCCAAGTTCCTCAGAACCTAAGATACAGATTCCTTCTTTAGGAAATTTAAACTCATCAATTGGTGTTCCACCGGTTTCGAGAACAAAAATAGGTTTATCAGCTGGCAGTTCGTCCAAAGTCTTTCTTTCGTAGCCTAATGTTTCAATACAGCCCATACCACTTCTTACAGCACGTGGATGTTCCGGGTCGCAGCAAAATGGCGAAAGGTAAACTTTTTCAGCACCAAGACCTTCGGCTGTTCTAAAGATTGAACCAAGATTGAATGGCGAGCGGATATCTTCCGCGTAAACCGAAATTCCCGGATAGAATTTGCGTTTGACAGTCTGTGTTTCGATTGAACTTTGAGAGATTGTGTCGTGTCCGCCATTTTCGTCGTTAAGGGAATTTTCAAGGTCTTCAGGTGTAACGATTTTTCCTTCATTGTTTTTGTGAGGAGCAATGATCAAGTCCCATTCAGCAGGGAATGTTCCGATTATAGCAAGAAGGTGGTTACGGGCAACGTTGCAGGCACGGCGTTCGTCAAAAGGTTCTGCGTTAAGTAAACCGTTAAGTTCCTTAGCACCTTCAGGCGGCAGTTTCGGATCCAGCAAAAGTACTTTTACCAGTTCCTTTACATACTGAGCGCGAGGCATTGAATTAAAGGAATATTCCGAGCCTTTTTCTGCAATGCCGGCAATATCACGTTCCAAAGCCCCAAATGAAAGGGCCAGTTTTCGGCGTTTCTGTCCGCCTGAGAGTTGAAATAATTTCTGTGGTTCAATCATTAAGATTGATTATAATTAGAAAGCGAGTTTGAGTAAATCGAACATATCGTCAGAAGTCATGCTTCTTGGCAATGTATTCATTAAATCAAGCTGTCCTGCGTCTTCTGCAGCCAGAGCAAGCTGGTCAACAGAGAGAGAAAGATCTTTTAAACGGGCTGGAAGGTTATTTTTTGCAATCTTCTGTCTTACATATTCACACAATGCTGTAACAGCTTCGTCCTGTGTTGCATTTTCTTCACATGCACGAAGAATTTTTGAAAGCTTTGCAATTCTGTCAGCCTTAAATTTTGCAGCATCCTCAATGATGTAAGGGAGAAGAATTGAAGAAACAAGTGAACGGGAAACTCTGTAGCGGGCATTGATTGTCTGTGCCAGAGAAGATGCAACACCAGGAGAACTCATTGCACAGGCAAGAGATGCCATACATCCACCCTGAGTCAAAAGAACTTCGGCTGGAGTTGTAATTGTAAGGCTTGGAGAGCCGTCCATTGCGTATCCTAAAAGTTCAGTTCCTTTTTCTACGATCATGTCGCTGAAGAAGTTTGCTTTCTGAGAAATATAGCTTTCAATTGCGATACAGAGAGTTTCGATAGACATGGAAGCTGTCTGGTTTTCTGTAAGTGTAAGTGAAAGGTTAGGATCAAAAAGAACAAGTTTGCACAATGCATCTTTGTTTTTGATAAGACAGTTTTTGTTTGAGCGTGAATCGATAACCGGTGTAAATGGGGAAAAAATAAACGGATCACGCATAGTTGTCGGAATACAGATCAAAGGAAGTGGAGAAGTATTTGGAGCTGCTCCGTCAATAAAACTATAAAGATCATGTACTTCATAGAAAACTGAACAAATCGCCTTTGCAACATTTATGGCTTTTGAGCCGCCAACTGCAATAATTCCATGAACATGAGCTTCCCGGGCAAGAGTCAAAGCCTGTTCAATAGTCTGAGTATTTGCACCATCAATAATCTGGTCAAAAATAAAATAGTCTACTTTATGTTCATCTAAAGGCTGGAGAATTTTGTCTGCAATCCCAACTTCTTTAAGCATTGGATCGATTACAACCATGAATTTTGAGCCGTAATCAAGGGCATACTGACCGATACGGGCAATAGTGTAAGATCCTAAAACGATGTTTGGTGAAATCCTGAAAATGAAATCTGCCATTTTTTAATTCTCCGTAAAGTGTGTATAAACAAAAAAAGACGGAATTCCTTCCGCCTTTTTTCTATTCTAATCGCTTAAATTAGATGCCAAAGCTAGACATAATCTTTTCTGCAGCAGAATTAATTACTTCTGCACTAAGATATGATGGGTCTTTGATTTTTTCTTTAATCTGAGCAACTAAATCAGATCTAACGTCAGGAGTTTCATCAGCAACTTCATTGAGGAAGTATGCTTCTGCCAATTCTTTAGCTTCTTTTGATACGCTGATAGAATCTGATGCGGCTTTTGTGCTTCCAGTACTGTGAGTACGTTTTGTGCTCTGAACATCATTAATAGGTGTTACACCAGTAAGTTTGTTAATCATCATATATTCCTGCCTTATACCTTAATTATCGGTATTTTCCGGTGAAAGTTTAGCATTATTTCCAGAAACGAACACTGCAAATTCGCCTTTTATAGACTCTCTGCAAGCAAAATCGTCTCTAACCTCCGCAGAAGACCCATCCACTATTTCTTCATGCAGTTTAGTTAATTCCCGACCGACAACAACCCGTCGATTACTATCAATATCGGCAATATCCGTCAGCAACTTTACTATTCTGAACGGACTTTCGTACAAAATAAATGCATTTCCTAAAGCCATCAGCTCACGAAGCCGTTTTCTGCGTTTTCCGGGGCTTGGGGAAGTAAATCCTTCAAAAATAAGGGTTTTTCCACCAGGACCTGCAACGCTGACCAAAGTAGCAAAAGCACTAGGTCCCGGAATCGGGGTAACTTTGAACCCTGCCTGTCTAACCTTGTAGGCTAAAACAGAACCAGGATCGCTTATTCCAGGCATTCCCGCATCGCTGGCGTATGCAACAGACTGACCATCTTGCAAAAGCTTGATGATTTTATCAGCTGCAATTTCTTCATTCTGAGACCTGCACGAAATCAAAGGTTTTCGAATCTCAAAATGGGTCAAAAGTTCAAGTGTATGTCTCGTATCTTCCGCAGCAATAACATCAACGGCCTTGAATGTTTCCAAAGCACGAAAGGTGATATCACCCAAATTACCGATAGGAGTTCCAACTATAAACAATTCTGACACACTAATATTATATAAGTAAAATCTTACGGTGGCAAGGGAATTTCTTTAAATGAAATTATGCTGCTATCTATCGAAAAGTTTTGCCAGAAATGATTTTCTGTTTACAACTTTAACTTTATCAACATCAAGGTAATGTTTGCGGACAAGCTTTTCCAGAAGATCAACTGTTCCCTGATAGCCTAAAAGTGAAGAATCGATTGTAAGATGATATGTGCTGGAATCCCGCCAGTGGATTCCGGTAAAGTGCTGGTAGTAGCGTTCTGTGTCATGGTCCTGACGGCGGATTTTTTGTTCTGCCTGTTTTCTGTTGATTTTGTATTTGTACTGCATATATTCCAGACGGTCTTCTTCGTTTGCAGAAATGAAGATATTAAGAACGTTTGGTGAATTTCTCAGTACATAGTTTGAACAGTGACCTACAATAATGCAGTCTTCCTTTTCGGCGAGTTCAGAAATTACATCGCACTGTGTATTAAAAAGATTGCGGTAGCTTCTGAAGTTAAGGTTGTTGAAGTTGTAGTTTTCAAGAAGGAAGGATTCAGCAATGTTTGAATAGAGTTTTTCATTGTGGTTTTTTACAAACAGCTTTGGAAAATGTCCCCGTGAAGCAACCATGTCGATCAGTTCTTTGTCATAAACAGGAATTGAAAGTTTTTCTGCAAGAAGACGTGCAATTACACGGCCACCGCTTCCGGCAAGGGAGGTGATTGTAATTACAAGTCGTTTTCCTTCCTGAAGCTTAAGCTTCTGTTCGTAAACAAATTCGCCGTCCATTTCAAAATAGTGATGAGCAAAATCCATTCTGTTGGTAAAGAACTTTGAAATAGGGCCAACAAGAAGAACGGTAATCAAGGTTCCTTCACGAACGCCGTTGATTTTTTCAAAAAGCACAAAAGAAAGAACTGCCGAAATCGCTGTCATCGTCATATCAGAAACAAGCTTACAGATGCTGAATTCCTTTTTAGAAACTTCAGCGACTGCTTTTACAAATGCTTCCGTACTTAACATTACAACGTCGGCTACAACAGAACAGCTGACACCAAATGCACGAAGAATACAACCTACAACAGTGTACACAAGCGCAAGAATGTAATGATCAAGAACGAGTCCTCGGGTAAAAAACATTGCCACATCAACCAGCACAGAAAACAGCAGGTTTACCGCAATCTGCAGAAGCTGAATCGGCTTAAAATTTTTTCGAAGAAGAATAACCTGAAGCAAAAGAAGAAGTGTATTAAAGAGAAAGGTGAAAGTACCGAATGTAAGGAATTTATTAATTTCAAGCAGGCTTAAAACATAAGGAATACAGGAAGTAGGTCCTGTTCCAAGCATAGATCTTGTAATAAAAGCGACACCAAGCGCATTAAATAGGATTCCCCCGAAGAACATGGAATAACGTTTAAAAAGTTCAAGTTTTGAGCGCATAAATGGTATTATAAAGAATTTTATCAAAAAAGAAAATTTGAATTTAATTTAAATCAATGAAACGGATTCTGACACGACTGGGACTCGCGCTGTAGTGGCAGATCTGTTTGTTTGGAATTAAGTAAGGGTATAGTTTATATTGGTTGTAAAATCCATTAAAAGTTATTAAAATCCACTTTAACTATTAAACTCGTAAACAAGGTGAAGAAATGGCAAAAATTTTTATCGATGGAAAAGAAGGAACAACCGGGCTCAAAATTTATGAACGCTTTGCAAACCGCAGCGATATTGAAATTCTTCAGATTGATGACGAAAAAAGAAAGGATCCTGTAGAAAAGGCAAAAATGATCAATGCTTCTGACTACACATTCCTCTGTCTGCCAGATGCAGCCAGCATTGAATCTGTAGCTCTCTGCACAAATCCTAAAACCCGCATTATTGATGCTTCAACAGCACACAGAACAAATCCAGAATGGGCTTATGGATTCCCAGAACTTGATAAATCATTCCGCGAAAAAATCATTTCTTCAAACCGTGTTGCAGTTCCTGGCTGCTATGCTTCAGGGTCAAATGCAATTCTGTATCCGCTTGTAAAATCAGGAATTCTTCCTGCTGATTATCCTGTTGTAATTCACGCAGTAAGCGGCTACTCAGGAGCAGGGAAAAAAGCAATTGCACAGTACGAAGCTGAAGGCCGTGATGTTGGACTTGATTCACCACGTCTTTACGCTTTGACTCAGAGTCACAAGCATCTTCCAGAAATTAAAAAAATCTCAGGCCTTGATTTTGAGCCTGTATTCAATCCATATGTATGTGACTACTTCCAGGGAATGACAGTAACTGTAGGTCTTCATGCAAGACTGCTATCAAAGAAAGTTACTGCTCACGATGTTTGGGAAATGTTTGCATCTCACTACGAAGGAACAAATTTCGTAAAAGTTGCAGGCTTTATGGGTGAAGGAACTTTGCCAGAACAGTTCATTCCTGCAAATACCCTTGCCGGTACAAACGATATGCAGGTATTTGTTTATGGTAACGATGACCGCATCATGGTAACAACACGCTTTGACAACCTTGGAAAAGGTGCCTCAGGTGCTGCCGTTCAGTGTTTGAATATTATGATGGGCATCGATGAAACTACTGGATTACGCTAAAAATTTCAGCAAATGAATTTTTTAAAGTGCTGCCGTTTATTTTATGCATCTAAATCGTCAATGGTACGATTCAGTTCAAGAATACGAGTGTGAATATAATGGTCAATGGTTGTCTTTTCAAGGATACCCATTGGCCTGTTTTTTTCATCTACGATTGGAAGTGCCTGAATATCATATTTTTCAAAAAGTTCGTATGCTTCTGGTAATGTTGTTTCAGGATTGCAGCATGGACCTGGCATATCCATAATATCTACAGCCAGAAGTCCTTCTGCCAGTTCACTTAATTGTAAAACCTCTTTCAAATGTTCAAGAGAAATAACACCTGCAAGTTCATCATCAATTTTTACAACGTAATTCAGATTCTGTTGTTTACTGAAGGAATCAAGAATTTCATTTAAGGTTGTAGTATCATTAACTATGGCTGGAGAATTTTCATCGCAGATTTTTAAATTTCCCCACATAACATCTTTTACAAGTGTGTTCTTCTTGATGTCCTCATCGGTAACATTGAGTCCGCATTCGCCGGCTTTTGTAACGCCATGTTTTACACAAATCGGGCCGATAATCTGAACAATAAAAGTTGTAGCGGTAATGATAAGGAGAATCTGCGATCCGATAGTTTCAGGAAAATCATTACCAGCAGCGATTGAAAGACCAATGGCAACGCCGGCTTGAGACAAAAGACAGTAAGGCAGATATTTTTGTACAGTTTTTGGTGCTTTTGTAAGCCAGCCTCCAATCATGGAACCGATTGTTTTTCCGAAAGTTCTTCCTGCAACATAGAGAATTGCCATAAGACCAAGATATGGAGTGATAATCCAGATATCAAGCTTTGCTCCAACGAGAACAAAGAAGAGAACATAAACCGGTGGAGTAAATTTTGAAGTCAAATCAAAAACAAAACTAGTCTTTGCCGGAGCAAAGTTCACCATAAAAAATCCAATGGACATGGCAGATAGAATATTATCAAGCCCAAGAATTACACATACACCGGTACAGAGAAAAAGACTTCCAAGACAGAACGAAAGAATTCTTCCTTCATCTTTCATTACATTGCGGATAATGAGGCTTAGAATATAGCCAAAGGCACCACCGACAAGTATTGAACCGAAAATATCTTTTGCGATTGTAAGAAGCTGGAGCCATAATGAAATTTGTTTTCCACCAAGAAGTGTAGAAGCAAGTGTTGATGCGATTGCGTAAAGAATCAGGGCAACTGCATCATCCATTGCAACGATTCCGTAAACTGTTGTTGTTAGAGGTCCACGAGTTCTGTATTCAACAAGAACATCAGTTGTAGTTGCAGGTGCAGTTGCAGAACAGATGGCACCAAGAACGAGTCCTATGGCGAGAGAATAGGTTATGTTCTTTGTAAAGAAAAATGAAACTGTAGTTACAATACATCCAACGATAAAAAATGGAGTGATAGATTCAAAAAGAAGAATGCCGACAAACTGTTTTCCATATTTTTTTATGACATTAAGCTTCAATTCCCCGCCAATTAAAAATCCAATCAACGAAAGTGAAACAGTACTGATAGGATTTAAAGCAGCAATTGTTTCTGGTCTTAAAATCTGAAAGCCAGATGAACCGATAATAATTCCAATAACAATGTATCCGACAACCTGCGGAATTTTCAGCTTCTGAAAAAGTCTTCCTCCCAGAGCACCAAAAAACATTACGATTCCCATAAGCAGAACAATCTGTGTTGCCTGCAGAGAATTAAAGTGCATAAACTCAGGTAAAATATTTGATAAAGGGTCGTGCATATAGACTCCAGATTACATCATTTCATCAATGATGTCACAAGGGTTTTTATCATAATAAAGCCATGCATAGATTGCTGCACTTTGAATAACTTTCCTTCCGTAATTTCGTGTTTCAGAAATGGGAATTGTTTCAAGAAATAAATCCGATGAAAGATTTTTGAATAAACCAAGTCCAACTCTGGAAGACTGCAACCATCTTCGTACTCTTGTAATTCCAGCATTGTAAGCAAAAAGAGCGAGAATATCAGAATCATCCAAACGATTAACGAGGCTGGAATAATAATAAGTTCCTACACGAATGTTAGTTTGAGGATCTGTAATATTTGCATTATCAATTTTCAATCTTGATGCGCAATCATTGAAAGTAGATTCCATTAGTTGTGACAAACCAAGAGCTCCGGCACGGCTTTCGACAATAGGATTGAAAAAGCTTTCAGTTCTAATTAGTCCCAGCATATCGTATTCTTCTACACCGAATTCTTCACAAGCTGCCTTAATCTCTTTAGAAAAATTTTTTGGATATGAAAGTTCGAACACTTTTCGTGTAAGTGGGGAATTATCAAGGTTAGTAGTTTTTGTAACCATGTGAAGGCTTTTGTAATAATTGCTGTTGGTGGAATTTCCACATTTACGAAGGAATTCTGCGGCCTGACAGATTGTATTGATATCGAAAATTTTATTGTTCAATGTGTAGAAATATTGCCATTCAGGATATATCAGATCTTCAAAACCGAAATCAGCATAGCCTAGTAAAAGTTTTTCTGCTTCAGCATCATTTGCTGCACTAACTGCTGTTGTTGGTGTAAAAATTTTGCTTTCGATTTCTTTTAAATTAATGTCCAATTCTTTAGCAGCAAGAAGTCTGTAATAAATATCAGTTCCAGCATTTAATTCAAATGCTTTTGAGAATGCAGCAGTCTTATCTTCTTCAGTTCCTTTTAAAAGCCCTTTATTTATCAATTGACCGGTAATGTATGCAAATTTTGATGTAGTTGCATTATCACCATAGCCATCTAAGGCTTTATACACTTTTGGAAATGAACTCCATTTTCCACTTGTAAAAAGTAAAAGCGAAAGATTGTCTAATACATCAGTGAAATAGTAAGGATTCTTCCATGTCGATGCATATTGTTCTATTGTTGCAACACAGCGGTCTGTTGAAACAGAAAGATTTGTATTCAGTAAAAACCAGAGTGCCATATCATAATCTTCAGCTGTGGGTGCACAATTCATTGCATCGATAAAGTTTTTCTCAGCCCGTGAAATATAAACACCAGATTTGTCATTAATACGACCGGCATAGATTAATGAAAAATATTTAACAGCATTGTTTTTTGCAAAAGAAGAGTTACTTAGTGCCTCAAAGTATTCTGCATTTTCTTTGTATTTTGTACTAGAGGTGTAATAACATCGGCCAAGATCAGCGACAAGAAAATTCGTAAATGGAATAACCTGCGACTTCTCGCAAAATTCCTTTACAGAAGGAATTAATTCCATTGCCGAAAAATAATCTTTTTCTGAAACCAAAATTCTAAAATCAATAATTACTGAAAGTGCTTTTGCAAAATCACTTTCATCTGAATTTAAAATCTGAGTAAGCGGACCGTAGTAGAAATCCAAATGATCAGGAGTAATCTTGCGGCCTGTAAACCACTGGCAGATTGTAGAGGTAAGCCGGGAATCCTTTTTTTCGCTCATTGCGGTAATTCTCATTTTTGCCAGCTCGTTAGGACATTTCGTAATATCGATAAAGCTGGTTGAATCAAGCAATAATGCGTATTCTTTGTTTTCAAAGAAAATTTTTCCAGCAAAGATAAGGGCTGCATCGTCATTGTAAAGAGCAAGATATTCTTTTGCGCCAGCAACCTGTTGTTTGATGTTTCCTAATTTAATTTTTTGCTCAAGACTTCTGCGTCGGATATATTTAGAACCTTGAGTACTGGCTTTTGTAAAATGTCTGAGTGCTTTTTTTGTATCCTTATTTTGAAGTTCCTGAAGACCAATAAAATAATCTGCATCCGGGCCATACTTTTCCTGCAGAGGGTTCTGTGGTTTAATACTATTTGCACAGCCAATAGTTAAAACTGCTGCAAATAATATGCAGCAGAGAAAGAGGTAATTTTTCAATTTCATGTTTACTCAATTTAACCAGCGATTACTCAGCAGGAATGATGATTTTTGTTCCTGAAATAATGTGGTCTGGATTTTTAATACCGTTATATTTTGCAATCTTTGGATATTTCCAAGGATTGTTATAATAAGATTTAGAAATATCCCAGAGAGTATCGCCCCACTTAATTTTATAAGTGATGTTCTTGCTTTCTGTTTCATCTTTAGCAGGAACTTCAGGTACTACCTCTTCTGCAGGTGCTACAACAATCTCATCTTCTTTAGCTTCGTATTTTGGTTCTTCTTTTTTTTCTTCTTCTACAACAACAGGAGCCGGCTGTTCAACTTTTACAGGCTCTTTTGCAGGTTTCTTAAGAATATTGAAGCTTGTAGGAATTACAAAAAGCATTAAAAGAACTGCAAGAATACAAATCACTGCGCAAACAATACAAATAATTACAGGAACTTTGACTTTTTTCTTACAGCTTTCATTGTCAGCAGTACCGGCATATCCTTCTTTTGTCTCTTCATCAAGAATATCAGAGAAATCAAGGCCAGCACTTCCTGAATTGTCAAAGTCATCATTGAACAAATCTTCAGACTCAGAAGTTTCTGGTAACTCAGTAGTTTCTGTGACTTCTTCTGTTTCTGTAGAAGTTTCTTCTTCAACGATTGAATCTACATTAAGTGTATTTGGATCGAAAGTTAAATCATCATCGCTGTCAAAAGTTTCCTGTGGTTCAGAAGAAAGGCTCTGATCCAGATCAAATGCTTCTGCATCAAAATCTAAATCTGAAGAAAAATCATCTAAATTGTCTTCATTTGAATCTTCTGTAATTGCTTCAGTAACTTCTGATGGTTCGCTTCTCTGTTCCAGTGATCTGGAAACGAGATAAACAGTAGTTGTTGAATCTTTTCCGGTTTCAGGGTCATGGAGTTCAGCCTTTAATTCGTTATTCTCATCAAGGCTAATATCAAGAGAAATGTCAGGTTCTCCATTTGGATGTTTAACGAGATTTTTAATCTCAAGGGAATCAACATATTCTGCATCCTGCATGGTTCCGCTTTCTGAACGGTATAAATCAACCTGAACAGTAGTCTGATTATCTTTAACAGTTGTGAGATTAAGCTTTCTTTTTTCAGCAGATCCTTCCTGCATAATAGGATAGAAAGATCCGTCAGCAAGTTTGATTCCTATAGTTTTCATAAAATCACTCCAAAACGATTTGGTAAATATTATCTTTTAAAAAGAAAGATTTGTCTACATTATCTGTCATCTCATTCTGATTAAGGGAATTTCTACGGCTTTAATTTTATGCCCTTTGCAGGAACACAAAATGCCTTCCTGGCAAAATTCCTCCTGAAACAATAAAACGGCTATTGTGGATTATAAAAATGAAAGTCGGGGAATAAATAAACAAAGACAGAAAGTTAAGGACTGTTAAAAAAGCAAAAGGGCACAAAAAAAGCCTGTCCTAATTGACAAGCTTAATTTCTACGAGGCTGACACGGTTCGAACGTGCGACCCTCACCTCCGCAGGGTGATGCTCTAATCCAGCTGAGCTACAGCCTCAAATAACCCAAAGGTTGATAGATCGGAAGCGACAGGAGTTGAACCTGCCCGGCCCGTAAGGAACCGACGGATTAGCAATCCGTTGTATTACCGCTCTACCACGCTTCCTTAGTATCGGAGCGAGAGGGATTCGAACCCCCGGTACCCGAAGGTACAACGGTTTTCAAGACCGCCCCAGTACGACCGCTTTGGTATCGCTCCTAATGTGCATTCAAATTAACATAAATATAATTAGTTTGTCAATAAGATTTATTTAATTTTTTTGAAGAGGCAATCGATTGCTTCTTTTGTCTTGGACGGATAGGTGTGGAATATATTACAGTACTTTCTTCTGAAAGGTGATTGTGAAGTTCTGAGTATAAATCTATTTTTAATCCATCCAGTTTTTCTGAGATGATGGCTTTTATCTGCTGGTCTTTTGAAAGATTTTCGATTTTGGTTTTATCAAGCATTAAGTCATTGGGTGTAATCTGGAAAAAATCGAGAATTTTTTTAATGAGAGCAAGGCTTACCGATGATTCCTTTCTTTCGATATTTGCAATATGGGAAATTGAAATATTCAGATTTTCTGCTAATTCAGCCTGTGTTAAGTGTGCTTGATTCCTATAAAATTGAAGGTTTTCACTGATGATGATATCAAGACTTTTTTCTTCTCGCATGTAAATAATGTAAAACGAAAATTTGCTTTTTTACATAAACTAATACGAACAATTATATAGTCTATTACGAATAACCAGAAAATCATCATAATTATATTAGGAATAAAATTGAATAAGTATACTTGATTTTTAGTTGTTTACAGTTTTTACTATTATAAATAACAAAATTGATAGATAAATATTACTTACATCTAAGGAGAATTTATGTTTGTTGATTACTTAATTCCAATTCTTGCAGGAATTCTTGGACTTGTATTATTGTGCGTTCCACAGCAGTTTGTGGTTGTTCTTGTTGTTGCTTTGGGAATTTTCCTGATTTTATCTGGATCCTTTATTCTTTTCAAATTGCTGAGCCTTAGTGATGATACTTTTTATAAAGTGAATATTTATGTGCGCGGTGGTTTGAGCATTATCCTTGGAGCGTTGTGTATTTTCCTTCCAATAAAAATGGGTGAAGCAATCTGGACAACTCTTTGTATTGTGTTAGGAATTTTCGCTCTTCTTGCATCTGTTTCAGAAATTCTCACAATTATTAAATTGAAGGAACAGAATATTCCTGTTAAGCAGTATATAACTGAAATGGTAGGAATGATAATTACAGCAATTGTGTTGTTCCTCCTTCCAAAATTTGGAAATATTCTTTTAAGAATTGCAGGCGGAGTAATTTTAGTTACATCAATTATTCTTGCAATTAATGTTAAGAAGAATGCTCCGATTGTAGAAGAAGACGCAGAAGTTGTAGACGGTGAATAGGAATGAATCCTCAGCAGTGGAAAATATTCCAGAATTTTAAATCAGATTTTAAGAACCAGTGTCAGAGCTGGGCCTGCTATTTAAAGGAATTGATTCCACTGCAGAAATCATCTTCTGTAAAAGATACGCCTGATTATCCGATAGAAACACCGGTAGTCTATAATACCGCTCTTGATGAATTAACCCGGCAGTCCGAAATAAAGCTTATTGTTATTGGCGATAATCCCGGAAAAAATGAACAACTTTCAATTAATCAGAAATACCTTGTAGGCCAGGCCGGAAAAATCGCCGAAGGCTACTTCAAAAAAAATCCCGAACTTGAAATTGATTTCCGCAAAAACGTAATCATTCTTAACAAGACACCGGTTCATTCAGCAAAAACAAAGCATCTTATTTCAATAGACAAAGAACTCAAAGCCTGCAATTCTCCGGCTCAGAACTTAATCGAAGAAAGCCAGAGATGGATGGCAAAAAAAACTGCAGCACTTCACCAGGATTTGATTGCAGCTTCCGATGAAAATTCCTTTATCCCTGAACTCTGGCTTGTAGGCTATACAGAACTGAAAAAGAATGGCATCTTCATTCCTTACCGCGACGAATTAAAAACTGCCTACACAAAAACCCAGGCCATTACAACCGATAGTCTTTCATTAACCGACGAGCCGGCAAAAACCAGCACTGCCTGGCAGAAAGTCTTCGTTTACCAGCATTTCTCCATGAACTGCTTCAGTAAAGATGTAAAAAATCATCAAGCCGCTAATCCAGCTCAAACCCTAAAACAAACCTTGGAATCCCTAGGACAGATTCACAAAGAAGAAATCTTTTACTAGAAGTTGAATATTCCCCCATATTTTCAGTATTATATTTAGCATTATGAAAGCAAGTAAATCTCTTATTTCAACACTGCGCGAAGCACCAAACGACGCAGTTATTGCAAGCCATCAGCTCATGATGCGCTCAGGTCTCATTCGTAAGCTTGGAAACGGTCTTTATGCATATATGCCGATCGGTTATCGTTCATTGATGAAAGTTCAGAAAATCATCCGTGAAGAACTTGATAATGCCGGTCTTCTCGAAATTAAACCTACAGTAATCGTACCGGGTGATCTTTGGAAGGAATCAGGACGCTGGGACAAAATGGCTGGCGAAATGCTTACAGCACAGAACCGTCAGGGACAGGACATGGTTGTTTCTCCTACAGCAGAAGAAGCATTTACAGCTCTTGTTCGCGAAGGACTTTCTTCATATAAACAGCTTCCTTTTACTTTGTATCAGATCAATACAAAGTATCGTGACGAAATCCGTCCACGCTACGGCGTAATGCGCGGCCGTGAATTTATCATGATGGATGCTTACTCATTTGATAAAGATCAGGCTGACCTTGATGCTTCTTACGACAATGTTGCCATTGCTTACCGCAAGATTTTTAAGCGCATGGGATTGAATACAATTTCTGTAAAAGCCGACACAGGTTCAATGGGTGGATCTGGTTCAGAAGAGTTCATGGTTGAATCAGAAGTAGGTGATGATACACTTCTTCTTTGTCCAGACTGTGACTATGCTGCCAACGTTGAAAAAGCTGCCTGCAAGCGTGAAGTTCCACTTAACACAGCAGGACAGCCACAGGTTAAGACAGACCTTGCAGTTGAAGAAGTTGCAACACCAAATGTTTTCTCAATCGAAGACATGGAAAAATTCTTCAACGAAAAATCAACAACATTCCTTAAGGCACTTATCTACAAAGTTTACAACTGTGGAATCGATCTTTCTTCTACAGAAGAATACAAGAACGCAAAGACAGTTACAGAAGGAGGTGTAACATACATTCCTGAAAGCTTCTTCTGCGTTGTAATCCGCGGCGACCTTGATGTAAACGAAACAAAGCTTGCTGCAGTTCTCAAAGCTTCTGGGGCTGAACTTGCAAGCGACGAAGATGTTCTTAAATATTCCGGGGCACCACACGGCTTTGTTGGCCCTATCGGTCTTAAGATTCCAGTACTTGCTGATGAATCTACAATTGACATGCATGACTGTGTAGCAGGAAGCGGTAAAGAAGGATTCCATATCAAGCACGTAGAAATCGGCCGTGACTTTACTCCATTCATGACAGCTGACGTACGCACATGTAAAGAAGGCGACTGTTGTCCAGAATGTGGCGGAAAGTTCTACATGAAAAAAGGAAACGAACTTGGACACATCTTCAAGCTGGGTTCAAAATATACAAAATCAATGAACGTAACTTACCTTGGCGAAAGCGGAAAACCTGTAACACCAGTTATGGGTTGTTACGGAATCGGTGTTGACCGTACACTTGCTTCAATCATCGAAGGTCACCACGACGACAAAGGTATCTGCTGGCCAATGACTGTTGCACCTTATCAGGTTGCCGTAATTCCTGTTCAGTACAAGGATCAGATGAAGGAAGTTGCAGATTCAATCTATGATGAACTTACAAAAGCCGGAATCGAAGTTATCCTCGATGACCGTAACGAACGCCCAGGCGTTAAGTTTACAGACTCAGAACTTATCGGCTATCCACTTCGTATCGTAGTAGGTGACAAGAACCTTCCTAATGTTGAGTTCAAGCCACGCACAGCAGAAAACGCAGAACTTGTTCCTGCAACAGAAGCTGCTGCAAAAGCAATTCAGTTTGTACGCGACGAACTTGCAAAATTGAACGGCTAGTAAATAGTTCTGATCAGCTTAAAAATCGATTGGCTTGTAACAAATCAGGCCAGTCGATTTTTTTTGTATAAAAGATAATTAGATTTGCCGAATCTAAATAAGCACATATATTAATAAGGAAATATAAATGAAAAAAAAATTATTAGCATTTTTAGCTTTTGCAGTTATGGCATTCAGTGCTGCAGCGCTTCCTGGAGTAAAGCCTTATATCAAGGATAAATCAGGGGAATATGTTTACTACCGCGATAAATCGTTTACACGTGAATCCTACATTGGTTTTCTTACATATGATGAATTAACTTATGCGGCCAGATATTTTGCACCGGCAACAGAAGAGCTTCCTCCTAAAAACATTGAATTCCTTTTTACACTGGATCCTTCAAAGTCATATATCGATTTAAGCGGAGAACGTTTCTTGACTCCTGTAGCTCAGGAAGACACAGAAATTGTTAACTATATTCATGATCTCATTTTTGAATTTGGAAAGCGCCGCCAGAATGCAGGTGAAATTTCTCCACGTGCTGCGCAGGATTCTTCTGTAAATCCATCAGTTACTTATGTTGATGCTACTGTCCTTCTTAATTCTGGCTTCAGAAGCAAAGAGGAAATGTATCAGTTTGGTGGCGATGTAAACATCTATTACGACTATTACGTTCCTATTTTCAATATTAAAAAAATTGAAACCGTAACTGATTCTGTATTTGAAGTTGTAGCAATCGGTTCCCTTAAGTCATCAGATGATAAAAGCTTTGATAATTTTATGCCATCAGTTTATGCAGATAATGTAACTCATAAAGCTAAAGGAAAAGCAAAATCAAAAAATTACGATTTTGGAACATCATCAATTACCCTTGATGAAAACTGGAAACAGGCAGGCCAGGTAGAAAATCTTTTATTCTATGGTGACAGTGCGATGGTAACTGCAGGAACAATTAACAGCTGGGAACTTGATCTCTATATCAAGACATGTCTTCTTTCTGCACAAGAGGCTTATCTTCCATGGAATAAAATTTCAATTATAAAATCACCAAAACAGATAACCGTCTATTCAACTGCTTATACAGGTTCAACAAGTAATAAAAAAATTAATTCATTTATTACCCAAAGTTCAAAACTTCAAAAAGGAGAGAATGCTGTTCTTACAATGGTAATTTTGGAATCAGATTACGAAAGTTATAAAAAATATTTCACAAACATCTTCAAAAGCTGGAAATAGTCAAAATTTTAGAGGAATTTTGGTACTAAAAGCTAAAAATTCCTCTGAAAAAGGGGAAAAAAATAAAAAAAGGGCTTTTTTTTTATTTTTTTTGTTGACAACTTAAAACTTTGGATAGATAATTACACTACAAAGAGGAAAACCGGAGGCCTAGCTTTCGGGCTCTTATAATTTTTATGTTCATGTATCCTGGAGGAAATATGAAGAAAAGTAGAATTATTCTTTCAGCTATCGCTGCTGCTGCAATGATCGCATCAGTTACAAGCTGTGGCAAAAAGGAAGAAGCAAAAAAATTGGTAATCTGGTCATTCACAGATGAACTTCAGTCAATGGTTGACAACTATTACAAACCTGATCATCCAGATGTAGAAGTAGAATACTCTCTTACACCTACAGATCAGTTCCCTAACAAATTGGACCCAGTTCTCGCAAGTGGAACAGGAGCTCCAGACGTATTCGCTCTCGAAGATGCATTCGTTCGCAAATATGTTGAACAGGGTGATAGCCTCCTTCTCGATTTGACAGACGTTTATAACGAAGTTAAATCAAAAATGATCGCATATCCAGCTGAAGTTGGATCTTACAACGGAAAAGTATATGGACTTTCTTGGCAGGCAGCTCCTGGAGCTATGTTCTACCGTCGTTCATTGGCTAAAAAATATTTCGGAACTGACGATCCAGCTGAAGTACAGAAATACTTCACAGACTGGGACAAATTCGTTGAAACAGCTGAAATGTTGAAAGCTAAATCAAACGGAAAATGTGTTGTAGTATCTACAACAGGTGACCTCTTCAAACCATTCCAGGGAGCTCGTAAAGATCCTTGGGTTGTAAACGGAAAACTCGTTATTGACCCAGCAATGGTTGACTACATGAGAATGTGTAAAAAAATGAAGGACGCTGGTCTCGAAGGACGCCAGGGTCAGTGGGCAGAAGGTTGGTTCGCTGGTATGAAAGGTGAACTCAAAGACGAAAAAGGAACATCAATCGAAGTAATGTCTTACTTCCTCCCTACATGGGGTCTCCACTACGTTCTTAAACCAAACGCACCAGCAACATCTGGTGACTGGGCTATGATTCCTGGACCAGCTCCATATCGTTGGGGTGGTACATGGGTTGCAGCTTACAAGAACACAAAAGTTCCTAACCTTGCAAAAGACTTCATCAAATATGTTGCTACAGACGATAGCTTCCTCGAAAGATGGGCTAAAGATACAGGTGACCTCGTATCTAACAACAATGTAGTAAACAAGATTAAAGATACATACAGCGAACCATTCCTTGGTGGACAGAACCACTATGCAGAATTCGCTGCTATGGCTAACAACGTTGATGGAAAGCTTACACAGGGAACTGACCAGGCTATCGAAGGTATCTGGGCTGAAGCTGTTACAGCTTACATGAACGGTGAAAAGTCTGAAGAACAGGCTATCGCTGATTTCAAAGATCAGGTTAACGTAACACTCGGTTTCTAATTCTTTGAAATGAAAAAAAGTGCAGAGTGACCACGTCGTTCTGCACTTTTTTTTTCGACATAATTAAAAATACAAACTTGGGAGTATTTATGGCCGCAAAAAAAGGATCAGAGGCTAAACTTCAGAAGTATGGTGTATTCTTTGTAATTCCATTCATCGTAATATACTTGTTCTTCCAGTTATGGCCAACAATTTACACAGTTTTGTTGTCTTTTACAGATATGAAAGGCTTTAAGACTGGCTGGCATGGTTCTCATGTAATTACAAAGAACTTGTCAGAATTTAGTAAAGCAGAGGATGAACTTGAAAAAGGATTCCTCTCATTTAAATATGAAACACCAGTAGAAGTTTCAGAAACAACTGAAGCTGTTAAAGAAGAAAAAGTTTTACCTAATGCAGAAATGGTTGACGTTTCGGCTAAGCTTAAAGGTAAACTTGTATATGACCTTAGATTTGATTTTGCAAAAATCCGTTATGAAGAAATGGAAAAGATGCTTAAATCAAATACACAGTTTGCTCTTGCTGAAGGCGTAATCAAGTCTTCAGACATTCCTGAACCACCTGCTCTTGTTAGATATCAAGAGGGAAAAGCAACTCTTGCTGAATTGGTTTCAGAAAAGGGTAATCTGCTTAACGTTGTAAACGAAAGTGGTATCACTATCACAAATAAGGCAATTGTAAAAGCAATTGCTGAAAATAAATATGATGATGCTAAAGTTCAGAAATACTTGAAGAAAGCAAAAGTAAAATATGCTCACCTTTATGCATATGTTTCAGGAGAAAAAACACTTGATGAAGTAATTAAATCATCAAAGATGAATCTTCTTGATCTTTGTAAAGAAGCTGGTATTCCAGTTTCTGCTTTCGCAAAGGCTCGTGGACTTAAAGCTAAAGACGTAACTGAAGTAACAGGTCTTGAACTTCAGGTTAAAAAACCAGTTATGTTCATCCTTACAAAAGATATTCCATACGCAGAAAATGGTAATAAACATACTTTGGTACTTGATCAGTATGTAACTCTTGAGCTTACAGGTGAACAGGTTGAATTGAATATTGTTGATGAAAAGCTTTATGAAAAAGCTGCTGATGGCAGCAAAGTTGCTATTACAACATATTCAAATAACAATGACTACATGAACAAAAATGAAAACGGTACATTCTTCGTTTCTAGAAAGTTGAACTGTGTTGAAAATAATGTTAAACATGATGTAGTTCTTGAACAGACAATGAATATTCATAACGGTAAAGTAGAAATTGCTGAAAACTATTATGAATATGACAAAGATGGAAACAAATATTTCATTGGTCTTGTAGCTAATGGAAGTATCTTGATGAACAAAGAATATCAGTATAATAACCGTAGCTTCTCTCTTGACCAGAGAGCAAAAGTAAAAGTTAATGGTGACACTGTATCTTTCAATGTTGATAAAGAAAACTTGTATGAATTTACAAACTCAGGAAAATTCCTTCTTGGTGCAATATCTTATAACAAGAGCGATGATGCTAAAAAGGTATCGTTGAGAGTATGTTCTAATTCAGAAAAAGAGAGACCAAACGCTGACAAACTTGATGTTGCAATTTCAAAATGTAACACAGTACACCCAATAGGATTTACAAACTTCTCTCGTCTCTTTGACGATAAATACTTCTGGGGATCAGTAGTTAACACATTCATCATGTGGACATTCAACTTTGCTCCACAGTTGGGAATTGCTCTTCTCTTTGCTATTTGGTTCACAGATCCACGTATGCAGTTGAAGGGAAAGAACCTCTTCCGTGCATTGTTCTATATGCCTAACTTGTTGACAGCTGCTTCCGTAGCTATCTTGTTCAAGTCTTTGTTCGGTTATCCAAACGGACCTATCGATCAGTTCTTGTTCAACATTGGTGTTCGTACAGAATCTATGCTCGATGGTGAATTGCTCCGCGAAGCTGTAAACTTCTTCAGAAGCGTTACTTGGTCACGTGGTATTGTTGCATTCATCCAGTGGTGGTTGTGGTGTGGTCAGACATTGATTATGTTGATGGCTGGTATTACATCTATTTCACCTTCTTTGTATGAATCAGCTGTAGTAGACGGTGCAAACCAGGGACAGCAGACAATTTACATTACATTGCCATTGTTGAGACCAATGATGTTGTACATCCTTATCACTTCTTTGATTGGTGGTATGCAGCTCTTCGAAATCCCATTCTTGTTGACAGATATGCGTGGTGGACCAAACTTCAAGATCCGCTCAATGGTAGTATATATGTATAACAACGCATTCCAGGGTGGAAACGACTACGCGTACGGTTCTACTATTGCCATGGGTGTATTCGTAATTACTATGATCTTCTCTATGTTGATTTACTTCTTCATGCAGGATCGTAGCGATATGGGTAGAAGATAGGGAGGTAGAAAATGGATTACAAAGCATCTATTACAGTAAGAAAAGCCATTATCTACTTTTTAATGGTATTTTTCGTAGTTGTTGCCATCGTACCTATTTGGTTGATGTTGGTTAACGCAACAAGAACAACAGAAGAAATTAATGCTGGACTTTCTCTTTGGTTCAGTAAATCAGCTGTTCAGAACTGGAACTTGTTGATTACATGTGGATCTGGTCTTAAGACTGCCACAGTAGGTGAGGCAGGTGGTTGGAGTGCAATTTTCACTCTTCCTTCATATAAAGGACAGTTCTTGCACATTGGCGATTTTATCCTGTACTTTACACAGGGTAAATTCCAGATTTGGAAGGGTTTCTGGAACTCAATGGTAGTTTCAGTATTGTCTACATCGTTGGGTATTTACTTCTCAGCTTTGTCGGCTTACTCATTGCACGTATATAATTACAAAGGACGTAAGTTCATTTGGGCATTCATCCTTTTCATTATGATGTTGCCTGCTTCTATTTCGTTCATTGGATTCTACCAGTTCATGGCTACACTCCAGTTAACAAATAGCTTTATTCCTTTGACAATTCCTGCAATTGCTAGTGCTACTACAATTTTGTTTATGCGTCAGTACATGGCATCAGTTCTTTCACTTGAATTGGTTGATGCTGGACGTATTGATGGTGCTGGAGAATTCAGAATCTTCAATCAGATCATTCTTCCTATTCTTCAGCCAGCTCTTGCAACACAGGCTATCTTCGGATTCGTAGGATCTTGGAACAACTTCGTTACACCAATGATTCTCCTTCAGGATGATAAGAAAAAGACATTGCCTATCTTAGTACAGTTGCTCCGTGGTGATATTTATCGTACAGAGTTCGGTGCTATTTACATGGGTATTGCCATTTCTTTGGTTCCAATTATTATATTCTACTGCTTCATGTCACAGTATATTATTTCTGGTTTGACAATGGGATCAGTTAAGGAATAATTTGAACAGTTTCATGTTCCAGCTTAAATAAAGTTGGAACATGATAGAAGCAGTAAAATGCGAGAGTTTAATAATTAGTTATATGGACGTTCACTTTCAGGAACGCTCAATTGTCCACTTGGACGATAGACTTCGTTGCTGAGCTAACATAGAAGGACGATTGGCCATATTTAACAGACGATTGTTTTGTTATAAAATACTCCTCCGAGTATGTTAAGTTCCAATCGAAGTTTTTCTTCTGGGCGAGAGGGATTCAGCGCTGAAAGTGAAAGGATCTATGACTATGAATATAACTAGATTATAAGCTGTGCTTATAAAAAAAGACTTTCAATTAATTTGAAAGTCTTTTTTTATTTTGAAGGATTTAATAAAATAAATTGTTAATTTGATTTTAGAATGTCATCTTCAGAAAAGATTTTTTCTTCATCAAGAATAATGATGAAATTACTATCTTTTTTAACAAGACCACTAATAAATTCTGAGGAAATATTGTTTCCAAATTTTGGTGGCGGTTCGATAGACATTTCTTCAACTTCAAGGACTTCTTGAACGGAATCGCAGACAGCTCCAAAGGTGCAGATATGATCAGGATCAGCTTCTGTCGGCTTGTTTACTTCAACAACAATGATTCTTGATTCTTTGTCAGGTTCTTTTGACTGAAGCTTGAATTTTTTTCTTAAATCAATTACAGAGATTCCAGTATCCCGTGAATTAATAAGTCCCTCTACATAAGATGAAGAGCAAGGTACTTTGACAGGTGTTGTATAGGTTAAAACTTCCTGGACTTTAAATACTTTGAAAGCATAAAGACAATTATCTAGATTAAAAGTTAAGAATTGATTTGTCATTTTGTCCTCCTTGAAGTTTTAGTAGAACCTTCCTTTTTTACAGGGTTTCTTGTTTTTTTAGGTTTTATTGTTACACCAGATTCTGATACAACATCATCTTTTTGCACTGGTTTTTGAGTGCTGGTTGTAGCCATTTCCTCTTGAGAGAAAATCTTGTTAACATCAAGAATTAAGGTATAAGCATCGTTATTTATGAACACTGAAGAAACAAACTCGGCACCTGAAAAGTTTTTAGCTTTTGGGAGCTCTTCAAGCTTGGATGAATCAAGTTCAATAACTTCGTAAACTTGGTCAGCAACGATACCATATAGATTAATAACTCCAGTTTCATAATCATCAACTTCAAGAACAATAGTTCGAGTTTCTGTTCCTGGAATTTTTGAAGGAAGACCAAATTTTTTTCGTAAATCCATGATTGCAATATTTGTATCACGAGAACGGATAATTCCAAGCAGAAGTGGGCTTGAGCATGGAATACGCTGAGGCTCCTGATATTCGAGAACTTCTTGAATCTTGAATACATTGATGGCATATCGAGTATTTTCAACTGTGAACGTCAAATATTGCTGTATCATATTAGAACTCTTCGAAATCAGAATCACTAATCAAATCGTTTGATGATTTTGGGGTGAAGCTTCCTGTTAGATTAGGAGTAGCAGATTCTGTTACTGGATTTTGCTGTTCTTCAGCAAAGGAATCGATGATTTCGTCTCCGGATGTTGAAGGCATTACAATATCTTTTGCATGGCGAATAAGAGTTTTTGGTTTTCTCTTTGAAACTGTTGGTTCAATAGTTGTGTTGGAATTAGCCATGCTTTCATCAATAACAAAGAAGCTGATTGCTTTGACAAGCTTCTGAGCCTCGCTTGAAAGTTCCTCTGCCATAGCTGCCATCTGTTCTGCAGCTGAAGCATTCTGTTGTACAACTGTATCAAGCTGAATGATTGCAGTGGAAACTTGTTCTGCACCTTCATCTTGTTCGCGACACGCTGTTGCAATTTCGTCGATAAGCTGAGATGTCTGTTCAATTCCTGGAACAACTACATTAATTTTATTACCAGCATTTTCTGCGGCTAAAAGTGTGCGGCCTGAAAGTTCACTGATTTCACCTGCAGCAATTTTTGAACGCTCTGCAAGTTTTCTAACTTCTGATGCTACAACAGCAAATCCTTTTCCTGCTTCACCGGCACGGGCTGCTTCGATAGCAGCGTTGATGGCAAGAAGGTTTGTCTGGTTAGAGATTTCTTCGATGATATTAATCTTACTTGCAATTTCCTGAACAGCTGTAAGGGCTTCAGAAACTGCTTCGCCACCTGCTTCACCTTCGGCAGCAGTTCTATTTGCTATGCTGCTGGTTTTAGCTGCGTTGTCGGCATTTGAACGAATGTTGGATGTCATTTCTTCCATTGTTGCAGACATTTCTTCCGTTGATGCAGCCTGTTCTGATGCGCCTGAAGAAACTGCCTGACTTGAAGATGAAAGCTGAGACCCACCTGTTTCAACATGAATTGCAGAATCTCTAACTGTAGCAATAATATGTGTTAAATTTGTTACCATATCGTTCAATGACTGACCCATTGCACCAAGTTCATCATTGCGAGTAAGGAGACCATTCTTTTCTGCTGGACTTGTTGAAGGAAGTCTTAAATCACCTTTGGCAACATCATCAAGCATTTTCTGTGAAACATTAAGTCCTTTTCCAAGGCCCTTAGCAAAAAGGAAGAAGAAGAGTGTTCCCATAATTGCAAGGAGTGCTCCCAGAACACTATTATAAATAGCCATTTTTTTAACACCATCATTGAAATCAGAATATGGTGTAATCATCTGAATAGCCCATGGAGTTCCTGGTAATGGAGCATAAGCTGCAAAATATCTTTTACCTTTAATAATAATAAGTTTAGAATCTGCTTCACCAGCACGAACTTTTGCTGTAAGGTCAGCAACTGGTTTAAATTTTTTATCAGTAACTGCTTCGTTTTCAATAATCGTATCAATTCTATAAACATCGTTATTTGAAGAACCAATTATTTTTCCGGTTTCACGAGATACCATGAATACATCGCAGTTTTCTGAAACATCAATATCTGAACAAATTGTGTTAAGAAGATCTGTTGTTGTATCAATACAAAGGGCACCAGCAATTTTATTATCCAAATCACGATAAGGAACTGCAAACAAAAGTGCATTTGCATTTAGAATCTTGTTCATAATTGGATCAGTTACTGATTTTTCACCACTCATGGCCCTTTTGAAATATTCACGTTCGCTGATATTAACTGCACGTCCCATTGAGCTGAAGGCGTTTCCTTTTGAATCAGAAAGAACAAAATAACGGTGACCTTGATTTTCCTGAACATTCCTTGTGAGAAATAATGCTCGTTCTTTTAATGGTTTTGAGGTATCTCTAATTTCATCCTGATTAGCAAGAACCTGAAGACCTGAATATTCAATATTAATACGATTCTGAACATGCCTTTGAACTTCAGAAAACAAGGTATTAAAGTTATTGTTCTGCTGCTCAATAATAATGTTTCTTGTTCTTGTAGCTGAAGATACAGCAATAACAATAATTACTCCAGCGAGAATTAAAAATGACTGCTGCATCAATTTAGATTTCAAGCTTTTCATAAGTGGTGCTCCTTATATATGAATTGTTTACTATCCAATAATTTTTTTAACAATTGCTAATAGTTTTTCAGAAGTGAAAGGTTTAACTATCCAACCAGTTGCTCCGGCTGCTTTTCCTTCCTGCATCTTTGTATCTTGATTTTCAGTGGTAAGTGCAATGATAGGAATAAATTTATATCCTTCAGTTCCACGGAGTTGTTTTATCATTTCAATTCCGTCCATGTTTGGCATGTTGATATCTGTAATTACAAGATTGAACTTGTCAGCCTTTGCTTTATCAAGTCCATCGACACCATCAATCGCTTCAACTACCTCGTAACCAGCTTGTTTTAATACGAATGAAATGCTTGTTCTTATAGTTGCTGAATCATCTACTGCTAATACTTTCTTTTCTGCCATAATATAATCTCCCTTTTCTGGTTATTTCCTAAAATTAATTTGTAAAATCTTAATTACTTTGAGCGAATCAAAGTTGCGTTTATCATTGTCTGTGCAATATTTGTAAGTGGTACGATTTTGTCAACCCCACCATTTTTAACTGCTTCGCCAGGCATTCCGTAAACGATACACGATTGTTCATCCTGTGCAATTGTGTAAGCACCTGCATCGTGCATTTCCCGCATTCCCTTTGCACCATCGTCACCCATTCCTGTCATAATAATGCCGATTGCATTTTTACCGGCGTAGCGTGCAGCTGACCGGAATAAAACGTCAACGGAAGGACGATGTCGTGAAACAAGAGGACCTTCTTTAATTTCTACATAATATCTGGCTCCTGAACGTTTCAGAAGAATATGATAATTTCCTGGAGCAATAAGTGCCTGGCCTGGAATTACTGAATCGCCGTTTTGTGCTTCTTTAACATGAATTCTGCAAAGACCATCAAGGCGATTTGCAAATGCAGCTGTAAAGTGCTCTGGCATATGCTGTACGATTACAATACCAGGCGCATCATCAGGAAGCATTGTTAAAAAATCCTTTAAGGCTTCAGTACCACCAGTACTTGCTCCAACTACAACAACGCGTTCTGTTGTTTCAAGCGGAGTTGAAAGTGCAGATGGTTTATCAAGAATTACATCAGCACTTAATTTAGGCTGAACAGTTCTTTTATTATTAAGAGGTGAAGGAATCAATTTCTTTAAATTGTTGGTTGATTTATAAGCTGATTTTACAGCATCACAAATTCTAACTTTTGATTCCTCGAGGAATTTTCGTGTGCCCAATGCAGGTTTCTGAATCAATTCTGCTGCACCGTATTCCAAAGCCTTCATTGCGTTTTCTGAACCTTCAGAAATCATTGTAGAACAAACAACACATGGAATTGGATCTACTGTTTCATTCATTTTCTTTAAAAATGTGAGACCATCCATACGAGCCATTTCGATATCAAGGACAATAACATCTGGTCGTTCAACCTTTATTTTTTTTGCTCCGAAAATTGGATCTGAGGCTGTAGCTATTACTTTGATGTCTGTGTCTGAATTGAGAATTTGACTTAAAGTTTCTCGAACTAAAGCTGAATCATCAATAATTAAAACTTTTATCGGCATCTCTAACACTCCTTAGTCTTCTGGAAGACAGTTGTGGAAACTGTTCTTAAAGGTAAATTGCCTCCAAATATTGTTTCTGAATGTCCCAGAAACAGGAAGCCTCCAACTTCAAGACAGTCTACGAGTTTTCTTATAACTTCAAGTTGTGTCGGTTTATCAAAGTAAATCAACACGTTACGGCAAAAGATAATATGTTTCTTTGGCCGAATATTAAAAGATATGTCCATAAAATTCAGTCTGTCGAAATGAATTTTATTGCGTACCTCATTTTTTACTTTAGCATAAGGTTTATCCGGATTTTTACTTTTTAGAAAATACTTATGCTTAATGTCATATGGAAGCTTCTCCACGCTCTCAAGAGGGTAAATAGCATCCACTGCTTTTGACAGGATTCTTGTAGAAATATCTGTCGCAAGAATTGAATAATCTGTAAAAACTCCCCTGTTTGCTGCCATAAATTCCTTCATGACAATTGACAGAGTATAAGGTTCTTCTCCTGAAGAACAACCTGCAGACCAGATCTGGGGACAAGTAATTCCACATTCGGCCAGGTGAGGAAGCACTGTGCTGGTCATAAAGTCAAAATGTGGTTTTTCCCTGAAAAAGTGTGTCAGGTTTGTAGTCAGCAGGTCGATCATCATTACGATTTCATCATTTGCTGTATCTGAAGTCGAAAATACGTAATCGATATACTGAGCGTAATCATTAAAGTGCAGGACTTTAAGACGGTTTGCAAGGCGCGATTGAATCATTGTGCGCTTTGAATCCGGCATCTTAATACCTGTAGTTTTTTCCATAAATGAAGAAATGCGTTTAAACTGCGCCTGTGTCAGCTGCTGCTGGGTATAAAGACCTGCTGACAATGTTGGAGAAGCTGAAGATGCTGGCAGTGAATTCATATCATTCATTTTGTATTTAAATCCATCTTTCTGATGATATCAGAAAGTTTGAATATATCAAGAATAAGAGCAACAGAACCATCGCCTAAAATTGTAGAACCGGAAAGTCCCTCAATTCTCTTAAATAGTTTGCCAAGTGGTTTAATAACTGTCTGATGGTTTCCTATAATATGATCGACAATAATACCAATCTTGGAGTTTTGATCGTTAACAATAACAACCTGTTGCTCTTCTGGTGGCTGACCGTCAATTTCAAAATACTTGCGCATATTGATACAAGGAAGGTATTCATCCCGGGCAACGATATGTGAGCACAAGAAATCTGAATTATCTTTTGGTTCAAATTCAATACATTCTTCAACACCAGAAACTGGTATGACATATTTGTTTTCACCAATTTGAACCATCATTCCTTCGATGATTGCAAGAGTCAATGGAATCTTAAGGATAAAGCTTGAACCTTTTCCTGGAGTTGTTTCGACACTGATAGAACCACCAAGGGAATCAATATCACGTTTAACAACGTCCATTCCAACACCGCGACCTGATACTGCAGAAACTTCTTTTGCAGTGGAAAATCCTGGCTGGAAAATTAATTCATGAATCTGTTGTTCAGTTAGCTGATCTGTAGTCTTTATAAGTCCTTTATCTATTGCCTTATTAAGAATTGCCTCACGATTAAGACCGCCGCCGTCATCGGAGATAGTAATTAAAACGAAAGCACCTGCGTGTTTAGCAGAAAGCTTTACAGTGCCGGTAGCATTTTTTCCAAGTAAAGCACGTTTTTCTGGATTTTCAATACCGTGATCACAGGAATTTCGGATTAAATGAACAAGTGGATCATTTAACTTTTCAATGACTGTTTTATCAAGTTCTGTTTCGGCACCTTCTGTAACTAACTCGATGTTTTTACCAAGCTGATTTGAAAGGTCGTGAACAAGTCTTCTAAAGCGTGAGAATATTGTTCCGATTGGAAGCATACGCATATCCATGGAAGTATCACGAAGAGAAAAAATCAGGTTTTCACCAAGTTCTATTAAAGTTGAAAGATTGGAATTTTTGATTTCTGAAGAAATTGAAGAAAGTCTAGCATTGAAAGTTACAAGTTCACCAACCAGGTCAACAAGCTGATCTAGCTTTTGGGAATTAACTCTGATTGTCTGATTTCCAATTTGAGACTGATTTGTGGCTGGTGTAAGATTTTGTGCGATTTCTTTGTCTTTATTAAGCTTGTTCAAATGCTGCTGTTCTGCAAGGGCGGCATCAATCTGCTGTTGAGAAACTACATTTTTAGAAACAAGGAGATCTCCAACTTTTTTCTGTTCATCAATAACTCTTGTAAGATCTTCTTCTGTTAAAAGATTGCGGGAAATAAGAATTTCACCAAGCTTTTTGTGAATTCCTGTATCATCAATCTTTTCAATTTTAATTGTAGAGTCGTCGTCAACAAAAATGAAAACATCACGAATGTCATTCTCTGATTTTGTTGTTGTAAGAATAATATCCCAATAAAGATAACAGTTGTCAGGCGAAAGTTCTGATAATGTAGGAATTTTATCAAGGAAAGTGACAACTGTAGCAGTTCCCATTTCGGCAAGTTCTTTTACTAAGAGTTCAGGGCGTGTTCCGTTTTGCATGATATTAGCAGAGGGAATGAAAGAGATACGCCAGGTCTGTTGTGTTTCTTCTTCTGATTGAGAAGCATTTTCTGTTTTAAGTCCAATTTGGGCTGTAAGTTCCTGTGGAGAAGGCGCTGTCGGATTAACAGAAAATTGTTCGTTTTTATTCTGGTATGGCTCAACACAGCGGTTCAGTTCTTCAATAATGAATTGAGAAGCATTTTGAAGTTCAGGAGTAATTTCTGCGCCTAGAAGTGAGCGAATATGGTCGCGAGCCTGTAATGTGAGGTTAATAAGCTGAGGTGTTACTGGTACGATTCCATTACGAACCATATCGAAAGTATTTTCCATCTTGTGGGTAAACTTAGAAATTTCATCGAAGCCGAACATTCCCGAAGAACCCTTAATAGTATGCATAGCACGGAAAACTGCTGATATAACTTCCTGATTATCGGGTTCTGATTCGAGAGTAAGAAGATAACCTTCAAGATTGTCTAAAAGTTCATTGGCTTCGTCAAAGAAAACGTTTGCTACCTGATCAAACAACTGGCACCTCCGCTTTTAATGGCAAGGTGATTGAAAGTAAGGAGAGAAGCTTTTGGATATCTTCAGGAATAGTTCCAGTAATGTAAAATTCCTTTTCTTTGACATCTGCATCTTTTTTTGCAGACAAAATTATTTGAAGAATTGAAGTATCAATGTCAGTAACAGCTGAAATATCAAGAGAAACTGTTTTTTTTGATTTAAGTGCTTCTGAGAATTGTTTCTTGATAGTTGCAGCTTGTTCAATTCCTACCGAATCCTGCAGTTTGATTGTAGGTTCAGTGGATTTTTTTCTTGCCATAAAAATCTCCAGAAAATCTGCTTTTGCAGATTTTTACATTTTAATATCGGCACAATTATGAAATTTCATTAATAAGACTTCATGATTTTGAAAAATAAGCCGAAAATAGAAACGTATAAGTATAATTAGATAAAAAAAGTATGTCTTTTTTGGGGGTCATATGGCTGATGATTTATTCTTTACATTTACGCTTAGTGAAGGTTCTTTTGCAGTACCTGTTAATTATGTTAGAGAAGTTTTGAATTATGAACCGATCACTTCTGTGCCAAAATCTTTGCCTTATCTTAAGGGCGTAATGAATATTCGCGGTTCAGTTGTAACTGTTGTTGATTTCCGTGAAATGTTTGGTTTTAAAATTACAAAGCCAATTGACAAATGTTCAATCATTGTTCTTGAAATAGAGCAGAAGAATGAACAGCCTCTGGTGCTTGGAATGATTGCTGACAGTGTTGATGTGGTAACTAAACTTGATGTAGTGGTTTCAGAAAACTATGATTTTGGAACTATGCCTGGTCGAAAGGAATTTATAAGTGAAGTTGCAACTAACGGTAACAACTTTATTCTTATTCTTGATTTGCATAAGATTCTTGAATCAATTGAACAGGAAATTGAAAAATAAAATGAAAAAATTTTTAATCTTGTTAATACTCATTTTTTCGTCAATAAATGGCTTTGCAAAAGATGTAAGTCTGTATTTTGAAGCGGATGATAATATTTGTCTTGATAAAGATATTAAAGAAATTTTCAAGGAAGCCTTTGATTACGAGAAGGAATATCTGAAACAGAAGGATATTAATCTTGAATATGAAGGTTATCGTCCAAATTTATATCAACTCTGGAGCAATGAATTAAATCCTGAAGTAAAAATTCCACATATCTATATCAATTGTGAAGAAAACGAATATAAAGAATTAAATTTAAATATAGAAGTATATAGATCTGAAAATAGTAATTCGAGTTATTTTTCAATTTTTTATATTGAAAAACTCAACAGAAAGGAAAAAGTAAATCTGTTTAAAAAGTTCATTGAAGGAGCGGCAAGTACTTTAACGCCTGAAGAAGAAAAAAATCAAATTGAACTATCGTTAATAGATTCCTTTGATTTAGATAAATATTATCCTTCTGATTCTTCTTCTGCTTTGAATGTTCGTTGCTGTGCAGGTGATAATTATAAAATTTATAAAAATAGTTCAGGGAATGTTTATTCCTTCAGTCCATTCTGGAATCGCGAAATTTCCTTTTCAGAAAAATTAGGTGAAAAAAATATATTGGAATCATATTCGCCTTTGTATATCGATAACGATATGGTAAAGCTGGTCAGCCCTTACAATACTAAAACTTATATATTTGATAAAACAGGAAAGCTATTAAGAACTGAATCGCTGGTAATTCCGGACAGCAAAATATATTTTATTGGATTTACGGATACAGGTCTTCCTTTGTATTATGACTTTGGTAAAAATTATTTTAATGCAAAATTAATTAAAGCAGGATATGAAGGTCAGGCATTAAAAGAATACACTTTCGTTCAGGGATTACAGGGAAGCAGAAAAACAGGAAACAATGGCGATTACTGGATTGAGCGTTATGAAGCAACATGTGTTTATAACAATGATGGTGAGCTTGTAAAAGTTATTTTCAAAAGTGGGGAATCAGACTCAGATCATCATATTGCTTTTGTAGATAAAGAAAATAATTTCTTAACTTACAATATGTATGGAAATACAATTGTAAAATACAACTATGATGGAAAAAAAATCTGGTCCGCAGATCTTCCTGAGGTTTGTAAAAATACCTTTTTATTTGGTTATCGTGATGGTATTTTATATTTTCAGGATTCGAAAGGAACTGTTATTCGTGTAAAAGATCCAGAGGCAAAATTACCTGCAGAACTTGAAAAGCTTGTTCAATTGAATCAAACATTGAAGGACGTAAATAGCAGAAGCAAGAATGCAGAATGTTATAAACAGATAGCTGACATTTATCTGGTTAATAATGGAATTTCTGCAGCTTATGAGTATCTAAAAAAATATCTGGAATACAGTCCTGCCGATTCAAAGGCAAGAGAACAAATGCTTAACTGTGAACTTGCTCTTGCAAAAGAAAGTGCTGCAGAACATGCAGCAAAAGCGATTGAATTATATGAAGAATATGGTGAAGAAACTGCTGATGAAGAATATAAGGCAGCAATGAAAATTCTTGAAAAATACAGAAAATATTTTCCACAGGATGAAGAGCTTTTGGGAATATATAATGATTTGAAAAAATCACTAGGTTCAGATGTAGTTGCAAAACCTGTTCCTTCGCTTGAAGTGATGTCCGTAGAACTTGGAGTATTATTCCCGGCGCTGATGAATGTTTACGCCTGTGAGCCTTCAGGTGTTTTGAAAGTTAAGAATAATTCAAAAGAAACTATAAAGAATGTGGAGCTTTCTGCATACATTCGTAAGTATATGGATTTTGGGTCGGCTTCAGATATTGTTGCGGAAATTAAGCCGGGAGATACGGTGGAAATTCCTATTAAGACAGTTCTAAATTCTGAAGTGATGAAGGTTAACGAAAATGTAAATTTACAGATGCAGTTAACTTTGACCTGGAATGAAAAAAACTTGCAGAAAAAACAGGTTATTACACGACCGGTAACAATGTATAAAAAGTCAGCAATTGTTTGGAGTGATACTTCAATGCTCAGTTGTTTCATTCTGCCAAATGATAAGTCGGTGGCAAGCTTTGCATTTAATACGATTGTAATTAATGAACGGAAAGTTTTGAGTCACAATATTTCAAATGGAATTTTAATTTGTAATGCTGTCGGAAAACTTCCTGTAAAATACATTCCTGATCCTGTTGCACCAGTTTCTGAACAGCTTGGAAATGAATACGCTGTTGATACTGTAAGACTTCCTTTTGAAACATTAAAGTTGAAGGGCGGTGACTGTGATGATCTTACAACTTTACTTTGCTCTTTAATGGAATCTGCAGGAATCAGCACTGCATTGATTACAACTTCGGGGCATATTTTTATGGCTTTTAATACTGGAAAAGCTTATAACAGTGTGTGGAATAATTTGCCTGATGGATATGCAGCACTTGAGGTTGATGGTGAGGCGTGGATTCCTGTAGAAGTTACTGCCTGTAATAATGGTTTTATGAAAGCATGGAAAACGGCTTGTGATACTTTAATGAATGAAGATTTTGAATTTATTCCTGTGTCAGATGCAATGTTGCGTTATCAAAGTGTTTCAGTTGAAGAGAGCGAAGAAAAACTTTTAAATGGAAATATTTCTGTAGAAGAAAAAATGCTTAATGAAAATTGCTTTAATGAAATAACTGCAATGTTTGTTAAAGCAAGCCCTGTAAGTGAAGAAGAATGTAATGATGCTGATGAATTAAATGGAATTGCAGAAATATATTTTGAACTGAATGATATTGAAAATGCTATCAGAACTCTATTTAAAGCTTATAAGATTGATTCAAGAAATAAAGCTGTAGTTTCAAATCTTTCTGGTTTATTCAAGCTTAAAGGAGATGAAATTAATTCAGGCAAATATAGTAAAATTGCTGAATCACTATTGGGTACAGAAAATTCGGAAAAAAATAATGATTCCAGAAAAGGACGTGGTGATGATAAAAATTCTATTGCAATGGAAAGATTATCACGAACTGGAGATGGAGTAAGAATAAGAGGAAAGAATGGAGTATTGAAACGAGCTCGGCCGGTATCTTCTTCTATTGGTGGAGCAACTGTAACACAGAAAAGTGTTCAGACTGCATCAAGTCGTGCTGATGAAAAAAATACTTTTGAGTGGAAAAAATAATGAAAAAGAAAACATCAATAATTGTATGTGCTACTGCGTTGCTTTTAAGCTGTCTTTTTATTTTTACAAGCGTGGATAAAAAAATCTGCGATTTGTTTATGATGACAAATAAAAATATAAAAGAAAATGAAAAAGTAGTCTTAGTAAATATAGATGATAGTTCAATTGAAAAATTAGGAAGCTTTCCCTGGACAAGAGATATTTATGCAGAAACAGTTCTTGTACTTCGTGAATTAGGTGCAAAAAATATTGTTCTTGATTTGAACTTTGTCGATGAAAGTCCATATAAATCATTAATAGATTATGATGATTTTTTTAAGAATGCGATTAAGGTTTGTCAGAATGTTTCTGTTCCAACAGTGATGGTAAATGACAGAATACTTGAAAACTATGATGTTAATTATATTAAACAGAATTTTGAAATCAAAAATATTGAAGCAGTTAATGATACTGTAACACCTGAGTATGATTCTATCTGGCCATGCATTGATGTTTTTTCAAAAGCTGCTGCTAACAATGGATTTGTGAATGCTGAAGCGGATGTGGATGGAAGTTTGAGAAGAACACATTTGATTTCAAAATGTGATGGTAAATATTATGGTCAGTTAATGTTCAATATTCTGTTGAAGGAATTAAATGTATCAAAGGTAAAGGTTTCAAACGATAAGATTATATTAACAATTCCTGCAACAGAAGAAAAGGAAGAATACGATTATATTATTAAACGTGATTCAGAAGGTAGTGTAATTCTTAATTATGTTAATAAGGATTTCTTTGATTATAATAATGTTACAGCATGGAATGTTTATAGAATAAAGCTTTTGGAAAATGATATTGTTCAGAATATTCTTCAGATGGAGGATGAAGGTTTCTTCGATTACACTGCAAGCTTTCATTCTCCATATGATGCTTGTGAGGAATTTATTAAGGCAAAAGATGCTTTGTTTGCAAAAACTGATGGAGCAACTGACGAAATTGAACTTGCTTTTGATGAATATCAGGATGCTAAGAACAACTTTTATGAAACTATAAATGAATATCTTGCAAGTGCTGCCCAGGAGCTTTTGATAGAACTGGCAGATAAGGATCAGGAAACAATTGATTATATTAATGACTATTTTGATGTAATAAATTCTCAGTATAAGGAACTTGTAGATTCTCGTAGTGCTGTTGAAAAAAAAGTTTCTGGAGCTGTTTGTATTATGGGAACATGTGCATCAAGTACAACAGATTACAGTATGACGCTTTATCAGAAAAGATATCCAAATGTTGGAGTTCATTATATTCTTGCAAATATGATTCTTAATGGCGAATCAATTATATATGATTTGCCTTGGCATGTATCATTAATTTTTGCATTGTTACTTTCTGCAGCTCTTGCTTTTGTATTTGAAAAAGTTAACGGTGTTGGTAAAAAAATACTTTTTGGTGTGCTGTTTATTGTTGCAGGAATTTTAATTCCATTTGTAGTATTTAAAATTTTCAATGTTTACACTGGAGTAGTAATTCCGTTTGTAAGCATAGCACTTACTTTTATATTCTTGATTGCAATATTTATTATTGCGGTTTCAAAAGAAAAAATTTTCCTTCAGAGTGCATTTGGTCGTTATCTTTCTCCAAAAGTAATTGATAGTTATATTAAAAATCCAGACAGTCTTAAGCTTGGAGGACAAAAGCTCTGGATGACTGCAATGTTTACAGATATTCGTGGTTTTTCAACTATCTCAGAACAGCTTGATAATCCTGAAAGACTTGTTGCATTTTTGAATAAATATCTTACAAAGATGTCCGACATCATTCTGGAAAATGGAGGAACTATTGATAAGTATGAAGGTGATGCTATCATAGCATTCTTTGGTGCTCCGATTTATTACGAGGATCATGCAGTGAGAGCCTGTCGTGCTGCTGTTCAAATGAAGAAAGCAGAAGCAGAATTAAATGAAGAAATTCTTGCCAGTGGAGAATGTCCTTGTGAGATCTTTACTCGTATTGGTATTAACACCGGCGACATCGTTGTTGGTAATATGGGAACAAATAACAAAATGAATTACACAATGATGGGAAATGCAGTTAATCTTGCAAGTCGCCTTGAAGGTGTGAACAAGCAGTATGATACTCGTGGAATTTTAATCAGTGAAGCAACTCAAAAAGAAATCGGTACTAATTTTGCTTTGCGTGCATTGGATAAAGTGCGTGTAGTTGGAGTAAAGACTCCATTGCGTATTTTTGAATTGATTGATGAAACAGAATTTACATCTGATGAACAGTGGGCGTTGATTGAAAAATGGCACAAGGCCCTTTCGCAGTACGAAAAACGAGAATATGAAAAAGCTAAAAAATTGTTTGATTCAATTTGTAGGGCTGATAAAAAAGATGAAACAGCTAAATTATATTCAGCAAGATGTACTAAGCTGATAAAAAATCCACCACCTGCAAAGTGGGATGGCGTTTTTAATCTTCAGAGTAAATAGTTATTTATTCTGTTTTATCTCTTTTAATTTGTTTACAACATGAACGTATTCAACAATTGAGGGATAATCAATGATGTAAACCTGGGCTTTTTTTGAGCCTTCAGTTTTTAACTGGATTGCCAGAGAAACTGTTTCCTGTTTCTCTGGTTCTTTCCATAATGTATCAGGGAAAGTTTCTATATCATCAAATTTTGTAAAACGGCCACCGCCAACAATTCCATTTGAATAAATACCGTTTACTTTTCCATAGACCAATTCACGACAGTTAATAAAACAGGCAAGGGCAGCAACAACGCTCATCAAACAGCATACAAAAAATGTTGCTTTAGTAATTAATGAAAAGAGAATCAGCAAAGGACATAATACTAAAACCACGATTGCAGCAACTCTTTTTGTTCCTGAAGTTTTTAAAATTAATTCTCCAGCTTTTTTAAGTATGTTTTTTTTCCACAAGCCCATAAAGCATAACTGAAGAATAAAATAAAGCATTGCAGCTGCCGCAAATATAATTTTAATGATTTCATGTGCTCGGTTCATAATCAGACTCCAGTTTGACGAAAGCTTATTTATGGTTCTGTGAAAACCAGACCTTAAGTGCTTTGTGTGCAGATTCAAATGCTAAAGGTAAATTATCAATATCATCTATAGAATTGATTCTAATGCTTTTAAAACCTGTTACTTCAGATTCTTCACCCTGCATCTGTTCAATAATTGTTTTTTCGGTTTTTGTAAATTCCGCAGAAAAGAAGAGGTCACAAGTTTTGTATTTAATTTCTTTATATATATAAGTGTTAGGAAAACTTGCTATGTATTTTATAGAAGAAGGTTCAACACCTGTCTCTTCTCTGCATTCTCGGAATGCTGCCTGTTCTGCTGATTCATCAGGATCACAAAAGCCGCCTGGTAAAGCAAGAAAGCCTTTACGAGGTTCTTTTGCACGTATTTCAAATATTAAGGTTCCGTCTGTATCCTCAATGATTAAACCAACAGCGGCTGCAACATTATTGTAGAGATCAAAGCCGCAGTCAGGACAAAACCATTTTCTGTCATTTATATTTTGAATGTTTTTGCTCTGACATTTTGGACAGATAAGAAAATCGTTGGACATTATTCTTCCTGGACTGTTATATCTGCGTTCTGACGTTCACGGATTGCGCGGGTCAAGAGTTTGATTTCTGAATTTAATTTCTTTTCATCTTTAGTTGTAAAAACTTGATCGCATACAGTACTTACTTTTGTAATTGCAACTGCGATCTGCTGTTCAAATTTTCCTGCTCGTACAGATGAACTTGGTTCAATAGAATTAAGAATATTGTTACATTCTTCGATTTCTTTTCGCTGCTGAGGATAATTTTCTGAAAGGTTAAATGCTTTTTGATTTAATGTATTCATTCGGTCACGGAGAGATTTTATTGAATCTTCTGCAGCCTTTTGATTTTCTTGTGAGAATTTTCTTTTGTTAAATATGGAGAGTATTTTTAACATGGTTAAATGATACGAAATTAAACATCTTTTGTCGAGTGCACTTAATATATAGAAGATTTTAATTGAAAACCAGTAGGATTTAATTTATATTTTGATTATGACTTCTAAAAATGAAATTACATTACTGCCTGATCAAAAGGTTGATGAACTTCATATTCCAGGATTAAAAATTATTCAGAGCAAGAATAGTTTTATGTATGGAATTGATGGGATCCTTTTAAGCGATTTTGCAAAAGTAAAATGTAATGAAGAAGTTGTTGAATTGGGAACAGGAACGGGAATTATTCCGATTCTGATTGTGGCAAAAACAAAGGTAAAGAAAATAACGGCATTTGAAATTCAGAAGGAATCTGCGGATATGGCAAAAAATTCTGTTGCCTTGAATAATATGTCTGACAGAATTGAAGTTGTTAACGAAAGCCTTGAGTCAATCGAAAAAATTCTTAGTCCGCAATCTGTGAATGTTGTTATAAGCAATCCTCCATATATGAAAAAATCTGGGGCGGTTAAAAATTCCTCAGAGAAAATTGCAATTGCCCGCCATGAAATAAAATGCACTTTACAATCAGTTATAAAAGCAGCCGCATATGTTTTAAAACCAAACGGGCGCTTTTACATGATTCACAAACCGGAACGGCTTTCTGAAATTATCAATGACGGAATTAAATACAATCTTGAAGTTAAGCGATTACGTTTTGTTGTTCCAGAAAAAGGAACAAATCCGACAATGGTTCTGGTTGAATATGTAAAATGTGCAGCCAGTGGAATGACGGTTGAAAGTGAACTGGTTGTTTATAAAGACAAAGGTGTTTATTCTGAAGAAGTGGAGAAAATTTACGGAAGATGAAAAAAGCATTTTTTGTTTTTGCAGCAGCTTTTTGTATTGTAATTTTTGGTTGTAAAAAAGATGTTTGTGAACCACAGACAATTTATTCTCTCGGAACAATCTGTGTCGTAAATTTATATGAAGACGGCACTTATGAAAATTACAGTGAAATCATAAATCTGTTGAAGGACATCGATAATAAGTTCAGTGTAAATAAAGAGGATTCTGAAATATCAAAGGTAAACCAAAGTGCAGGCTCTGGTAATGCTGTCAATGTCAGTAAAGAGGTTTACGAAGTAGTTGAGCAGTCGCTGGAATTTGCAAGGCTTACACAAAATTCCTTTAACCCGGCAATGGGAACTTTAATTAAGATGTGGGGAATTGGAACCGACCACCAACGGATCCCTGGTAAAGAAGAAATTGCTGAAGCTCTTGAACATTGTAATCCTCGTGCAATCATACTGACAGAAGTTCCAGGATTTGATGAGTCAGAGAATTTATATCTGATAGAAATCACTGATTCTAAAACACAGCTTGATCTTGGAGCAATCGTAAAAGGTTATGCTACTGACAAAATTGTAGAAATTTTGAAAGCTAAGAATGTTAGAAAAGCGATAGTCAATTTGGGTGGGAACATTTACGTTTACGGACAGAAATCAAAATTTAATCCTGATGAAAATTGGAATGTGGGAATTAAAAATCCTGTTAATCCGGATGGGGGAGTCATAGAAACAGTCAGCTTAAAATCAGGCAGCGTTGTAACAAGCGGAAATTACGAGCGCTATTTTGAGGAAAACGGGAAACGTTATCATCATATTCTTGATTGTAAAACTGGTTATCCTGCTGAAAGCGGATTGGCAAGTGTATCAGTTATTTATGATAAGAGTATTGTTTGTGATGCTCTGGCAACTGCTTGCTATGTAAGTGGAGTTAATGGAGATTTTAACCCATATGAAATTGGATTCGATGGAATAAAAATTGTTTTTATTGATTTTAATGGTAAACCCGTGATAAAATAAAGCATAGTAAAAAGTATGAATGATAATTCATTGAATAAAAAAAGTTTTGAAAACTCTGAATTTAAAGCCAATGTTCGCACTGCTGGTGCGGATGACTTTGTATTCCTCTATAATCTTGATACAGATGTAATCAGTCTTAGTGATGAAGTTGTGCAGGTATTAAATTTGCCTTCGAACAAATTTAATAATGCGTTTAATACACTTTCATCAATTTGTCACCCAGAAGATAGTGAACTCTTTGCAAAAGCTATAGCCCGTCTCAAAACTGGCGGAATGGGTGACTTTATTGCAGAATACAGATTTGAAAACGGAAAAGAATTTTATGTTCCTGTAACTATTCGCGGTCGTGTTCTGTCAATAGGAGCTAGCGGTAATATTCTTACTGGAATGATTACTCTTAAATCAAATCAGCGTGATGATATTACTGGACTTCCTTTGGAGTCACAGATGGTTGCTGATTATGATGATCTTCTTGCTGACAATGGAGCTCTTACAGGATTTATTCTGGCGCTTCGTATTGAAGGTCTTGAACGCATTAATGAAAGCTTTGGACTTGATGTTGGTGATAAGGTTTTCAATCTTGTTGCGCAGGCTTGTCAGACTGTTCGTGATGAAGATACTCTGGTTTACAGAATCAGTGGTAATAAAATTGCTTTGATGAATGTAAACGGACTTAATGCCCGTGATGCTCAGATGCTTTATTCATCGTTAAAACAGAAGGTTGCTGAAATTGAATATAATCTTGACTACGCTGTAGTATTTACAATTTCTGCAGGTCTTGTAGCATTCGTCAATGACTCTTCAAAATTAAAAGAGCTTTTGAAAAAAGCAGATTTCTCCTTGAGTATGGGAAAGAAATCTGGAAAGAACAATCTTTATCTTTTTAATTCAATTGAGTATACAAAACATATTAATAAAATTCATATTCGCGAAAAGCTTCGTGAATCTGTAAAGAATGATTTCAAAGGATTTGAGATGTTCTATCAGCCTGTTGTTGATGCTTCAAAGGTAACAAGCAACAGTGAAAAAATTGAAGGTGTTCGTGTAATCGGTGCAGAAGCTTTACTCAGATGGTCTTGTCCAGAACTTGGAATGCTTGGTGCTGATCAGATTGTTCCGATTCTTGAAGAGAGTGGATTGATTGCTCCTGTTGGTCGTTGGATTTTGATTAAAACATTCACACAGTGTAAGATGTGGAATGAATATGACAAGAGATTCCATATGAGTGTGAACCTTTCTTACATGCAGTTTGAAAGAAGTGACATTCTTATGGATGTTCAGATGGCTTTGGAAAAATCTAAGGTTAATCCTGAAAACATCATTCTTGAGATTACAGAAAGCGGTTATATTGATCATGTGGAACTTCAGCGCATCCTTGATGAATTCCATAATATGAAGATTCGTGTTGATATTGATGATTTTGGTACAGGTTATTCAAACCTTCGTTATATTCAGAACCTTCATGCGAATACGCTTAAACTTGATTACACATTTGTTCACAAAGCTGTTGAAGATCGTGATGGTGAATCAGAACGCAAGGTTATTGAATACATCATCAATATGGCTCATGATTTAGGAATGAATGTCTGTCTTGAAGGTGTTGAATCAGAAAATGATGTTGCAGTTCTTGCGCCACTTAAGGCTGATAAATATCAGGGCTACTTGTTTGGAAAACCTGTCAGTTCTTATGCATTCATTGATGCCAACAGAAAATTCCTTAAAGATGAATAAGAAAATGCTTCAGCTTTAACTGCAGCTTTTTTAGTATGAGGCCAAGAAAAATTATTTTAATTTCTCGATAATTTTTTCTGCGGCATTTTCTCCGTCCATTGCGCTGGATACAATTCCTCCAGAATAACCTGAACCTTCTCCTGCAGGATAAAGATTTTTAATTCCTTCACATTCAAATGTTTCTTTGTTGCGGACGATTCGTACCGGTGTGCTTGTTCTTGTTTCGCTGGCAATCAGAACTGCATCGTTACAGATAAAGCCGCGGGCATTCTTATTAAAATCCTTAAATCCCTGTTCTAGACGGCGTTCAATATGAGCAGGAAGCCATTTGTCTAAGCGGCTTGAAACAAGACCAGGTGTGTAGCTTGATACAGGAAGTGAAGTGCTTTCTTTATGATCAAGAAAATCAGAAAGCCTTTGGGCAGGTGCAGACTGTCCTTTACCTTTTTCTTTTGTAAGTTTTTCAAGGGATGTTCTAAAGTACAATCCTGCAAGGTCTTTGCAGCCTTCAGTTTTTGCCTGCTGCTGAAATGTTTCTGGAATATCTTCGGGACGGATTTCTACAACAATTGCGGCATTAGACCATTTTGAATTTCGTTTAGCAGCAGACATGCCGTTTACCACAATTTCATCTGGGCCGCTGCTTGATGGTACTACAAAGCCACCTGGACACATGCAGAACGAGTAAACACCACGGTCTTCTACCTGAGTTGTAAAACGATATTCAGCAGTTGGAAGATGTCCGTTAATATTCTGACCATGATATTGAATTGCATCGATTAATTCCCGTGGATGTTCGACACGAACGCCTGCTGCGAAAGTTTTTGCTTCGAGTGAAACAGGTGAATGTTTTGCGATTAAGAAATAAATATCCGAAGCAGAATGACCTGTAGCAAGAATGACAGCATTGCCAGTAAAAGTTTCTTCAGTCTTTGTTTCGTTGTTGATTGTTATTATGCCTGTGATTTTTAATCCGCCGATCTTTGCGGGTTCAAGAATAAAGTCGGTGCATTTTGTATTAAAGTGAAATTCTCCGCCAAGAGAAATAATTTTTTCTCTCATTGCATTAATGATTTTTGGAAGTCTATCAGTTCCGATATGAGGATGGGCATCGGTCAAGATTTTTTCATCGGCACCGAATGCGTTGAAGATTTTGAGAATCTTTGAAATGTCACCGCGCTTGTTGCTTCTTGTATAAAGTTTTCCGTCTGAGAAAGTTCCTGCCCCTCCTTCGCCAAAGCAGTAATTGCTGTCCTGGTCTACGATGTCTTTTGTAGAAATTGCAGCAATATCAACCTTGCGGCTTGAAGTATCTTTTCCACGTTCGATTATGACAGGTTTGATTCCGGCTTCGAGAAGCTTGAGTGCAGCGAATAAGCCTGCAGGACCTGAACCAATTATGATTACAGATTTATTTCCGTCGGCATTTTTCCATTCTGGGAGTTTGCCTTGATTTTTAAGTGCATCAGGAGATTCGTTGATGAAAACTCTGAGGCGAAGGACAAGTTTTTGTCTTCCGTGTCGGGCATCAATTGATTTTTTTAAAATCTGAAATTGAATTTTCTGAGGTTTTGCTTTTATGTTTTTTTTGAAAAGCTCTTCGCAAATAACACGATTGATGGCAAAGGAATTTTTTTCTTCTTCTGGTTTAATAATTGCTGTTAATTCTGTAATCATAAATTTGAGTATATCATATTGTGAATTACTTAATAAAGAATTAATATATTTGAAAAGGAAATCCTGATGGGTAATAAAATTATAGCATTTTTAAAAAAAGAAATCGTTTTTGTAATTTCATTCATTCTTGCAGCAGCCAGTTGCTTTTTTGTAAAGCCAAATCCAGGTTATATAAAATATATTGATGTAAAAGTATTATGTCTGCTTTTTGCTTTTATGACAGTTGTTGCAGGGCTTAGATACTGTGGAGTGTTTGATAAGTGTGCAAAATTTTTATGTAAGTTGACTTCATCGGTAAGAACTTTGGGAATTGCACTTGTGTTCATGTGTTTTATTTTCAGTATGTTCATTACAAACGATGTTGCACTTTTAACATTTGTTCCTTTTACAATCATGCTGCTTGCAAGTTGTGGGCAGGAAAAACATATTATCTATATTGTTGTATTACAGACAATTGCTGCAAACCTTGGAAGTATGCTTACACCAATGGGGAATCCCCAGAATCTTTTTCTTTATTCAAAGATGGGAATTAATGCATTGCAGTTTTGCAAGATTCTTTTACCTTATACAATCGTGAGTGCAGTTGTTCTTGTAATCTGTTCTCTATTTATTCCACGAAAAAATTTATTTGAAACTGAAGAAGCTAAAAATAGTTTTTTTAATAAACCGATAGAATCAGAAGAAAAGAACGGACTGAACATTTTCAGAACAGTTGTTTATCTTGTGTTGTTCGTACTTTGTATTCTTTCTGTGCTGAAAATTATTCCTGCATGGATTCTTGGCATTGTGGTTGCAGTATGTGTTGCTGCAGTACAGTTTAAGATTTTATTCAAAGTTGATTATATTCTGCTTTTGACATTTGTTTGTTTTTTCATTTTCTCAGGGAATATGCAGAATATTGAATTTGTAAAAAATCAGTTGCAGAATGTTGTAGAAGGAAGAGAATTTTTATGCGGAATTCTTTCAAGCCAGATTATCAGCAATGTTCCTGCAACACTTCTTCTTTATGAATTTTCTAAAAATACAAAGGAACTGTTGCTGGGTGTAGATCTTGGCGGCCTTGGAACTTTGATTGCTTCACTTGCAAGTTTAATTTCGTACAAGCTTTATGCTGGTTCAGAAAATGCAAATGGTACTAAGTTCATCGCAACATTCACATTGATGAACTTAATATTTATTGCTGTACTTGTGGTTGCGAAGTTGATTTTTTGCTGCTTATAAATAAGCCGGTAATTGTAAGACAGGCACTATTATTCCCATAGATGCTGACATTGGATGCATTATGCTAATTCTTCCCAACGTAAATATTTTTCATCAAGAGTTGCTGAAACTTCATTGTATTCTTTTGTATATTCGGCGAGCTTTGAGTAATCAGGGCCAGCCATTAAACCTTCTAGTTCTGTTTTTCTTGCTTCAAGAGTTTCGATGTCTTTTTCAAGCTGTTCAAATTCCCGCTGTTCTTTAAATGAAAGCTTTTTAGGTTTTGCAGAATCGCCTGAAGCTTGTGCCTGTTTCTGTTCTTCAACATAAGCGGCTTTCTGTTTTTCGCGTTCGAGAGCTTTTTCTTCAGATTCCTTCTGAGCCTCAAGCTTTTTCTTTTCTGCAAGATAGTCGATGTATTCGGAACACTTTCCTACAAAGCCGGAAATTCCACCATCATCTTCAAGGATGAAAAGTGTGTCTGCAACTTTATCCATAAAGAAGCGGTCATGGCTTACAATCAGGAGACAGCCCTGAAATTGTTCAAGGAACTGTTCGAGAATATTCATTGTAAAAATATCAAAGTCGTTTGTAGGTTCGTCGAGAATCAAAAAGTTTGGATTTGAAATCAGAAGACGAACAAGGAAGAGTCGTTTTCTTTCACCACCACTTAATGTAGAAACCGGTGAGTACTGAATCTTTCCTTCAAAGCCAAACTCTTCTAGGAATCTGGCAGCAGAATATGTTTTGCCGTTATTCATTGTTACGTTTTCTGCAACTTCCTGAATGTATTCGAGAACGGTGAGATTTGTGTCTTTAAATACAGGATTTTGCTGGTAGTAAGCAAAGTGTGTGTTGTCGCCTACAACGATTGATCCTTCATCAGGCTGGAGACTTCCGGTAATGATGTTGAGAAGAGTTGACTTACCAGTTCCGTTGTTTCCGAAAATTCCGATTTTCTGACCTGCTGTAAAATTGTATGAAAAATCTTTGATTACAGGAGTTGTTGTTCCTGCATCGGCTCCTGCGTAACCTTTTGGAAAGTTTTTGGAGATGCCGTGAAGTTCCAGAACTTTTCCACCTAAGCGGCGGCCTTTTACTTCAAATGTAAAGCCTTTGTCTTCTTTAAATTTTTCACGGTTGATCAGTTCCATGTCGTGCTGGATGCGGGCTTTTGCTTTTGTTCCCCGGGCACATGGACCGCGAAGAAGCCAGTCCCGTTCAAAGCGGAGAACTGCTTCGATGCGGCGGTCTGTATTTTTTGCGATTTCGTTTTCAGTTTCTTTTTTTTCAAGGTAGGTTGAGTAGTTACCTTGATAGAGCTTGAGTCTGTGATGGTCAAGCTCGTAGATGTTGGTGCAGACGTTGTCGAGAAAGTAGCGGTCATGGGTTACCATGAGGACGGCACGGTCTGTGTTTTTTAAGTAGTCCTGGAGCCAGCTGATGGTTGTGATGTCCAGGTGGTTTGTAGGTTCGTCTAAGAGAAGAAGTTTTGTGTCTTCTACAAGAACCTGTGCCAGGGCAACTTTTTTAATCATTCCGCCGGAGAGACTTCCCATTTTGCGGGACATGTCTGTGATTCCCAGTGTGCTGAGGATTGAAGAGATTTGGGCTTCGTAATTCCACAGGTCCTGTTTTTCCATTGTGTCACAGAGCTGGTCGTAGCGTTTTTGCTGGGAATCAGAAAGGGAACCGAGGTTTAAACAAAGTTCCTCGTACTCCCGGATGATTTCCAGCTTTGGACTTTTTGATTTAAAGATGTGATGGCGGATTGTGTCTTCTTTTTCGTATACGGGATTCTGTGGAAGAAATGATGTTCCGCCTGTTTTGTTAAGAACGACTGTTCCATCATCGGGCTGAAGAACGCCTGCGATTGTGTTTAGAAGTGTGGACTTACCGGTTCCGTTTTTTCCGATGAGTGCTGCTTTTTCGCCTTCATTGAGGCCAAATGTAACTTCTGTAAATAATGGTTCTTCACGACCGATTTTTGCTAAATTGCTGATGGAAAGTAAATTCATGTGGGTATTATATTGGATTTATGGGATTGGGGGAATATTTAAAAAACGCCTTAAGGTAAGATGAATACTTTAAGGCGTTCAAAATAGTTCAATTTAAAAAATTTATTTAAAACAAACATCTACTTCATAAGGACCGTAAGGTGTGCTGAAAGGAATTCCTACAACCGGATAATTCTTTGGCCATGAAATGATGTGATCTTTACCTGTGATTGTTACTGGGGGCGAAACTGTAAGATTGATTCCAGGCATAGAAGAAACTGCGTTACCTGAAACGATGTTTGTAAATTCACTTACAAGTTCCTGTGACATATCAAGTTTTTCGTTTTCGGGAATATCGGTAAGTCCCGAAAGTTCCAGCAATTTAAAAGCAAGGATTTTATGAAGACGAACGGAAACAACTCCGCTGTAGTCTCCGGTAATTCCCAGGATTCCTGAAATTTCCCACTGATGACCTGACTTGATATCTACAACAAATGGTTCTTTATTGTTTGACTCAATCTGGAACATTTGTTTGAAAGTATTAAGTGTTGCATTTAAAAAAGGGTTGATAACTTTAACGTCCATACTTTTTGCTCTCCTAAGCTTATTATACTCTATCTTTTTATTTTTAACTACTTAAATGTTATAATTGCTTTTGAGGAGACTCCGGATTTTACTGAGAGAATCTGTAAGTTTCTTGCATTAGTTTAGTAGACTAAAACAGCACTGAAGTTAAGAGAATATATTTTTTTAACTGCTCCACATCTGAGAATACAGTCTTTGCTCCGTGCTGGCGAAGAAATTCTTCACCGCGAAATCCCCATGCCACACCAATTTCATCAATGCCACAGTTTGCGCCGGTCTGAATATCAACATCCGAATCGCCTACATAAAGGGCTTCTTCTTTTGGAATGTTCAGTGTCTTTAAAATTTTATTAACACCGTCTGGCGCTGGCTTAATCGGTGTATCTGTTCTTCCGCCTGCAATAACATCAATCATTCCTGGGAAATATTTTTCGCAGATGACTTTTGCAATGTCTTCGTCTTTGTTTGTGTTGACTGCGATTTTAATTCCTACATTTCGTAGCTCGTTGAATAATTCTGGAATGCCATCATAAGGTCTGGTTTTATCCTGGGAATGTTGGCCGTAATATTCACTGAACTGTTTGTAAATATTTTCACGAGTTGCGTTGTCGGCGTCTTGTGGAAGTGCCCGTTCGATGAGTTTACGGATTCCGTTACCGACAAACATGCGGACTTCGTCTATAGTGTGGGTTGGAAAGTTGTTGGCCTCTAAAACATGATTAAGGGAATCTGCAAGGTCGTCCAGTGTGTTGAGGATTGTTCCGTCTAAGTCGAAAATTACAATGTCGTATTTCATAGCATTGATTTTAATGAAAAGACTGGATTGTGAAAATAGTGGAAGAAATCAAAACTTTTGAAGAATAAAAAAAAGGACTGACCTGAAAAAGTTTATAATTTTCCGGATCAGCCCTTTTAATGTGTTATAGTAACTGACTGTGAATTACACAGCCAGCAGTATAAATTAGTAATTCAACAAGTATTTTGAAGGAACTTCAACTGTTACAGCTTTTACTTCACCTTCACGGGCAAAGAGTTTAGCTGTAACTTCTTTTGAGATTTCATTTTCAAAAGAAGCGCCGTCAACTGTGATTGTACACTTGTCACCATCAGTTACTTTGTAAGTAAATGGAACTGCAAATCTTGTAAAGCTCAATGTTCCGTCTTCTGCAAATTCCTTTTTGCACAAAAGATCAGGCTTAAAGCAAAGCTTACCATCACAGAGTTTCATTCCAAGTTCACCCCAGCGAGTGATAACTTCTTCTTTTACTTGTCCAGTCATACCAGGCTGTTTTGCACCCTGCATGCTTGGTGTGTGTGAATATGGATCAACAGGGAATGCTCCGTAAATTTCTGGTGTTTTGTTGAAGCTTAATCCGTTACGAACTTCATAGTATGCTTTTGCAAGTTCTGCTTTTTCTGGAGAACCATCAGCTGCATCGTCGAAGTTTTCCTGGATTGCAAGCAAGAGTTTTGAAACCATGTGCCAGTAAATAGAACCCAGTCCTTCGAATGCATAGAATGTTCCAGAACGTCCTGTAAATGATGCGTGATGGAATGTTGCTTCGTAAAGAGCAAGGATTCCTTCTGCCTGAGAACCGTCAACTTTCTTTGCGTTAAGTGCGTTAGAAAGAATTTCAGCATTTCTGAAGTCAGGATTGAAGTGACAGATTGATGAATCTACGCTGTCATTGTAAATGAGACATCCTGCATCTGGTGCTGTATAACCATTATCAAGTTCGCTCTTGAGTGCTGCATATTTAACAGCTTCTGCTTTTGAAACTGAGTTTTTAACAACAAAGTCAGGAAGCTCTTTTGTTGGATAGAGCATGTAAGAGTTCTGACGTTTTTCGTACATTGCACTGTTTCTGAGGGCTGTGTACATTTCGCAAACTTCTTTTGATGAAAGCATTTTACTTGAAAGAACTGCAACCTGACCTTCAAGCATTTCCTGGAGGTAAGAAACCTTCATTGTGTCTTTGCCGATTCCAAGAATGTTGTATGAATGGAAAAGTCCGTTGTCCTTTTTGTTTGCCTTGATAGAGTATTCAAGGTGGCTCATGAATACATCGATGGCAGCAAGAAGTTCATCTTTCTTGATGGATGTTGTTTTTGTAAGAAGTGAAGGATCTTTGTAGAATGCCTTGCGTTCTTTTTCAAATGCAACTCCACATGCGCGTGTAAACTGAGCACGGGCTGTGTCATTGTTAGTATTTTCTGGAGCTGTTCCTGAGTAAATCTTGAGGATTTCATCAAAGAAAGCTTTTTCTGTTTTTGGAAGTGTAAAGCTTGCATCTGGGCTTGCTGCATAAAGTCCTTTGAGGAATGAAAGCATGCGGCGCAGATAAGCTGTTGTTACGATTGAAAGTCCGTAGCCTGCAAGAGCGTTGTTAGCATCGTTCCATTCAGGGCGCTGTGTGTTCATCCAAATACCGCCACATGGTACAAAGTTAGCAAGCTTTGTAAGAACAAGCTGTAAAAGTTTTGAAGTCAATGTAACAAGGTATGGGTTTCCGTTTTTGCCCATGAGTTTTGCATCTGTTCCATATTTTTTCTGGTCAGCTTCAATTTTGTCGTTAAGGTCATAATTGAAGGCGATTGTGCTTCGTGGATTTTTTTCTATGTCAGCATATGACTTGATGTGATATGGAATGTTTGCAGTTGTGAACAATGGTTTGTTCAAGAGAGAATTCAAAGCTTCTGGATCAAGCTGGTTCTGGAGCTCGAGAAGTTTTGAAAGGTAAATGATCTGGTGGTCATTCCAATATCCGATGTTGCTCCATGGATTTTCTGGTTCTGGAACTTCCCAGTCGAGACCGCTTCTTGTAATACGGTATGGGTTAAATCCGTCACAGCTTGTTGCGTTTACGAATTTTGAAATCATTCCGGTTGTGTAAGAAGGGTAGCTCATTGCAAGTGCTTCCCAGTTCTGGAAGATGTCGCGCCAGTTTCCTTCGTAGTTGAGAATGGGGTTTCCAAGTGAGTCACGGAGGTTGATTGAGAACTTGTTCCATGGACGGCTTGGGTCACCGTGGCGGCGTGAGAATGAAAGAGGGAGGTATTCAAGGTAAAGTCTGTAAAGCTGGTCATCGCCAGTTGCTTTTACAGCAGCTCCAAGTTCCTTGTATGAGAATGTATCTTTTGAGCAAACCTTCTTTGCTGCTTCTACTTCGTTTGTGTTGCGTGTTGTAACGAACTTGATGAAGTCTGCAGAGTGGATTGTGTTGTTTTCTACGAATACACCACCGCGCATGATGTTGAACATTACGTTTGCTTTGTGGTGCATACATGTGATGCTGTCAGCTGTGTTCTGAATACCGTCAGCGTCTCCAACATACTGATCAAGAAGCTTCTTTCCTTCTTCGATATCCTTTGCAAGATCTTCTGCCAAGGCTTTGCGGTCAGCAAGTTTTTTCTTAAGCTCTTTGATGCGTGAAATTTCAAGCTTAGTATCAAATACCTGATACCACATTTCTTCCTGATTAGAAGCAAGGCTTAAAGTCTTAATAATGTCACAAGAAGCTCTTCCACCTTTGAGAACTTTAGTTTCAGCAATTGTCTGATTAATATCAGCATTCATCATGAACTGCTTTTCAACTGCAGGATCAAGGTAAACAGGAGCATCTAAGCTGAACCAGCAAGTGTTAGCCCACAATGCTTCTGAAGGTTCTGCACGGTCTGTCAAAACTGATGAAAGGCTGAACATTGCAAGGCGGCTGTCCAGGTCAAGGTCAGTTTTCTTGTAAGCATCAAGAAGAACGCTGGAATCATTCTGAAGCTGAACAGTTGCACAAGCTGGCATAATGTTGCGGCATCCGTCAAGAATCTGAATCTGCTGAGAATCTGGACCGTTGTTGATGATGCGTGCAATACGAACAAGACCGTATTTTGCACTTGAAGTCCATTCCTGTTTGAATGTGAGATTTAATTCAGTGTTGATTTCTTCAAAGATGATGTGAGATCCTGCACTGTTCTTGTAAATGTTTCTCTTTACTTTGAAGGATGGAGTTGTTGCAAATGGTTCCCAGTAATATGTTGAATCAGCAGCCTTAATTTTGATTGCAGTAAAAGGACCTGCCTGATTTTTAAAGTCATCGATTTTGTCAGAAGTGTAATATGGGAAAATTGCAAAACTTGCATCTTTACGTCCGGCACTTAAAGCACCTGAAGACCAGATAAAGTTCCATATATCGCTGGAACTTGTAATTGTCATAAAGAAAGGAGGAATTGAATCGTAATTTTCAATTTTGTACCACAAATCGCCATCGATTTTTACAACAGAACCATTAGACTGTTCTGGGGCGAGTGATTTAATCTGCTCAATTGTGCGCATGTTTGCGTTCATGTTGAACCTCTGGATAAGTGATTTTCATGCAAAAAATTGCATATTTCGGTAATAAAAAGAGTAATTTAGATTTATTCTGATGTCAATGAATTTTCTTTACTATATATTGCGTGTGTAGGTACACACATAAATTTTTTTTGCGTAATAGGAATTTTCGTGTAATAATGAATTATTCAGTATTTCAACAAAGTTTGTGCACCAGTATTTTTTCTGAAAAAGGAATAAAAATGAAACCATTAGAAAAAGTAGCAAAGACAGTATTCGCTCTGGTTTGTGGTTCAGCAATCAGCTTATCTCTTATGTCCTGCGGGGCAAAGGATACATTGCCGGAATTTGTAAAAGATGAAATGAAGCTTGTCTGGTCAGATGAATTTGACGGACCATCAGATGAACCGAATCCTGAAGTTTGGAATTATAAAGAAGGAGCTCACGGCTGGGGAAATAACGAGCTCCAGAACTATACAAAGGATCGTGAAAATTCCTATGTATCAAATGGTACATTAAAAATTGAAGCAAAGAAAAATGAAAAAGGAAAGTGGACAAGCGCCAGACTTTTTTCTCAATATAAAAAATCGGTTGCATATGGATACATAGAAGTTCGTGCCAAAGTTCCTGTTGATAAAGGATGCTGGCCAGCAATCTGGATGCTTCCAGAAAGAAATGCATACGGCATTTGGCCTAGAAGTGGCGAAATCGATATTATGGAAGCATCTGCAAATGTTTGGGGCAATAAAGTTTACGGAACAGCTCACTGTCTTGCAGGTCACGGCGGAAATCCAATCATTTCTGTAGGTAAAGAAATGAAGAAGATCGACAAAAAATGGCACACTTATGCAGTTAACTGGACTCCAGAAGGAATAACATGGTATTACGATGGTCAGGTTTTGACAGACTATCGTAATCCTCATAACGCAGAAGATGACTGGATGGCCTGGCCTTTTGATCAGCCATTCCACTTTATCTTTAACGTTGCCATGGGTGGAAATCTTGGCGGTGACATTGATAAAAAGCTCGAAAAATGTGTAATGGAAATAGACTACGTGAGAGTTTATGAATAAATAAAAAAGCTGCAGTTGTTTTTGAAGTGTACCCTAATTATTGGACACTTTAACTGCAGCTTTTTTTTACAACGCCTTCTTAACTGAAATGGCTTTTGCAGGACACATTTCCTGACAGCAGAAGCAGGAAATACAACCCTTGCGTTGGAATACTGCTTTTTTGTTTTTTATCTTAATAATCTTTTGAGGACAGCTTTCTGCACATTTTGCACATCCGACACATTTTTCTTTGTCCACTTTAGGGAATGACTTCAAAATTTTTGAAGCAATCTTTGCAAATGCTTTTCCTAATGGGCCTGGCATAAAGTTTGAGAAGTCCAGTTTGATTGAATCAGGAATCTGAAACTGTGTAAGGCCTTCAGGAATCGGGTCGCCGCAAAGTTCAATCTGATCAGGATGAGCAAGTCCGCGTTCTACAGCCTGTCTGATCATTACAATGTTGTTCGGATCAAGCTGCATCAATGTTGTTGCAAAATAATCCTGGGTATAAAAATCTTTAGCGCCAAGAAGTAACTTGAGAGGATGAGAAGTTCCTCCAGTTGGGCCGTTACCTTCCATGGCATCAATGGCATCAACGATTGTAAGATCAGGTTTTACTGTCTGGGCGATTTCGAGAAGCATGTTCGAGAAGTCTTCGATGTCAGGCCACATGTAATGAAGCTGTGGCTTTTCAAGTCCTGGAATTACACCGAACAGATTTTTGATTCCAGCTGAAACACCGGTCATAGCATGAGTTTTTAATTTACAGATATTAATAATGTAATCAGCTTCAATAATCGGAGTTATGATGTTGAAGCTGTGGTTCTTAAATCCTTCAGCTGTATTAACAGGCTTTGAAGAAAAATCATTGTTAAGTGTAAGAACATCACTTAATGAAGCCATTCCGCAGACACGGTAAATGTTCTTCATGTAGTCGGCCATGTAAGGTCCACCTGAGCTTTCGGCCAGAGTGATGTCTGTAATTCCTTTTTCGCGAAGCCAGAGAGCAACAGCGCGAACAACCATTGGATGTGTTGTTGCAGGAATAGAAGTTGGCTTGGCCATGATTAAGTTTGGCTTGATTACAACTTTCATTCCGGGGCGAAGGTCTTTTTCAATCTTCTGATCCTTCATGATTTTTGCAACCGCTGTGTTGATTTTTTCCTGATTATATTCAGGAACTTGATAGAGGCTTTGCTTCATAATTACATCCTGTGAATTTGATGAACTATTCTAACATGTTTTTTAAACAATAAAAAAGTGTTTTATAAAATTCCTTTAAATATGCTAAAATAAAAATATGAAAGACAGAGAGGATAAAGTCAGAACTCTGCGACTTTTTCAGGTAGCAGATTATATTAAAAACAGTCATTACCCGAATGCAACGGAGCTGTGCAAAAAGTTTGAAGTATCACGAAGTACAATGATGCGTGATATTGAATTTCTTCAGACCAGATATAATGCACCCATTGAATATGATTTTGTAAACCGTGGGTATTACTATACTGACCCGACATTTACAATTCAAAGTATCATGCTTTCTGAAGGCGAACTTATGACTGTTGCAACAATTCTGCCTTTGATGGAACAGTATAAAAACACTCCGCTGGAAGCTACTTTTAAATCAATCATGATGAAGATGATTGAAATGTTGCCGAATAAAGTTGAGATAGATTCTCCTTTCAGTACTCATCATGTTCAGTTCATTAAAGATCCGTTGCCGGAAATTTCTGAGGCAACATTTAATTCTGTTTTTGATTCAATCAGAAGTTCAAAGACAATGGAATTCAGCTATCGGTCTATCAGCAAACAAAGTTATACACGCCGTTGCTTTGATCCGTATAAAGTTCTCTGTCAGAAAGGGAACTGGTATGTAATCGGCTATTGTCATCTTCATGAACGATTCAATGTATACAGTCTTTCCAGAATGAAAGATGTTCAGATTTCAAATGATGCTTTCGAAATAAAAAAAGATTTTAAGCTTGAGAAATACATTGATCCTGATTTTGGAATTTGGAACAGCGATGAAAAACCAACGAAAATTGAATTGATTTTCAGTAAAGAAATAAATACATATATTCTTGAACGAACATGGCATGTAAACCAGAAATGCAAGCAGCAGAAGGATGGTTCAGTTTATTTGACCTTCATGTCAAATCAGCTTCAGGAAACTTTGCATTGGGTTATGAGCTTTGGTTCCAGCGTACAGGTTGTAAATCCACCTGAGCTTGTTGATATGGTAAAGGAAGAAATCAAGAAACTGAAAAAAATGTATTGATTAAAGATGAGAGAAAAGAAAGCCTTCTGAAGCTGGAAAAAAATTCAGTTTCAGAAGGCTTTTATATTTTCCTGCAATTTAGAATTTGAAAATAATTCCTACGATTGCACCAAATACAAACCAGAAAAACGGATGAATCTTTTTTAATGGTTTTATTTGAAGCACACCAAAAAGTATCGCTGAAAAAATTATAAGACGCCACACAGGTGTGTAAACATTATCAACGATTTTAAAAAGTGATACCCGGCAGATTGAATAAACAGAGACAGCAATGATTGCCGCAACTCCTGGACGGATAGCTGAAAAGGCTGATTTTACAAATCTGTTCTGATTGAATTTTGCAAAGAAAGCCGCAATCACACATATTACAATAATGCTAGGAAGAACGAGTCCCAGAGTTGTAATAACTCCACCAACAGGTCCCAGTGTCTGGAACCCTACATAAGTGGCCATGTTCAGCCCCAAAGGACCCGGTGTAGATTCACTTATTGCAATCATATTTGTAAGCTGTTCCATTGTGAACCAGTCATATTTTTCTGTAAGCTCCATTAAGTAAGGAAGGGTAGCAGGACCACCACCTACAGCAAAAAGTCCGATCTTGAAAAATTCCCAGAAAAGAAGGAGTGCAAGTTTTACATCAAACATTTTTATCCTCCTTATTCTTTTTTTGTGGTGGATTGTTGATTAACTCAATAATGATTCCAACAGTTGTTGCTGCAAGTACTAAAAATATTGTTGGAATTTTGAAGAACAATCCGGCTGCAAGGACAAGAGCAAATATTGCACAGCTGAGATAACTTACAATACTTTTTTTTATAAGATTAAGAACGGTATTAACCATCAGTGCACACACGACGCTTCGGATTCCCATCATGGCATGCTGAAAAATTTCGTTACCCATGATAAGCTGCAGAAACATTGCTGCAACTGTAATGATTACCAGGGACGGAGTTACCATTCCCAAAGTGGAGAAAATTCCTCCCAGCACTTTTCCTTTTTTATATCCAACAAATGTTGCGGTGTTAACTGCGATAATTCCAGGTGTGCACTGACCGATAGCATAGCAGTCAAGAAGCTCCTCTTCTGTAACCCATTTTTTATTTTGAACAAGTTCGTGTTCCAGCATTGGAAGCATTGTAAGGCCACCACCAAAAGTAAGACCACCGATTTTAAAGAATGACCAGTAAAGGTTCAGAAGCATTTTAAATCTATTCATAAATTCCTCTGTAAAAAAATGAGACAAAACTATTGTTTATATAATAGGAAAAGTAGTTTTTTTCTACAAGCGGATTTATAAAAATGTAGTAATTTGTTGACCACAAAATAGAATGTTTGTATAATCTTTAGTTACATATATATATGGAGGACATTAATGGCTAAGACCAAATATGTTTATTATTTCGGTGACGGTGACGCAGAAGGCGATGAATCAATGCGTCTCATCCTTGGTGGAAAAGGTGCTAACCTTGCTCAGATGGCAAAAAAACCTTTGAGCCTTCCAGTTCCATCAGGATTCACAATTTCTATCGACGTATGTCAGGAATACTACAAGCTCGGACGTAAGTATCCAGAAACACTCGCAGCTGAAGTAGCTAAGAATCTTGCTAAACTCGAAAAATCAATGGGCAAAAAGCTCGGTGATGAAAAGGATCCACTCCTTGTTTCAGTTCGCTCAGGTGCAGCTGAATCTATGCCAGGTATGATGGATACAATCCTCAACCTCGGACTTAACGACAAGTCAGTAATCGGACTTGCTACAAAGACAAACAACCCACGTTTCGCATGGGACGCTTACCGCCGCTTTATCCAGATGTTCGGTAACGTTGCAATGGGTGTAGACCACGATAAATTCGAAGCAATTATCGAAGAAGTAAAAGAAAAAGCTGGAGTTAAAGAAGATACAGAACTTACAACAGAAAACCTCCAGGAAATCGTTGCTAAATACAAAGCAATGTACAAGAAAGAAAAAGGTAAAGACTTCCCTCAGGATCCACAGGAACAGATGTGGGGAGCTATCGGTGCTGTATTCGGTTCTTGGATGAACGAACGCGCTATCATTTACCGCAAACTCAACAACATTGACGAAAGAGTAATCAAGGGAACAGCTGTTACTGTAATGGCAATGGTATTCGGTAACATGGGTGAAACATCAGGAACTGGTGTTGCATTCTCTCGCGACCCTTCAACTGGTGAAAACAAATTCATGGCAGAATACCTCATCAACGCTCAGGGTGAAGACGTTGTAGCTGGTATCCGTACTCCAATGGATATTTCTGCTCTTGAAAAACAGCAGCCAAAAATCTTTGAAGAAATCACAAAGATCCGCAATCGTCTTGAAAAACACTATCGCGATATGCAGGATATGGAATTTACAGTTCAGGAAGGAAAACTTTACATGCTCCAGTGCCGTAGCGGAAAACGTACAGGTGCTGCTGCAATCAAGATGGCTGTAGACATGGTAGCTGAAAAGATGATCACAAAAGAAACAGCTATCTCACGTGTAAAACCAGATCAGATCGATTCACTTTTGCACCCTACATTCAACAAAGCTGAACTTGCAAAAGGTATTAAGATTGCAACAGGTCTTAACGCTTCTCCAGGTGCTGCTTGTGGAAAGATCGTATTCACAGCTGCTGAAGCTGAAAAATGGGCAAAAGACGGAAAGAAGGTTCTTCTCGTTCGTAAAGAAACATCTCCAGATGATATCGCCGGAATGGTTGCTGCTGAAGGTATCTTGACTGCAACTGGTGGACGTACATCACACGCTGCTGTAGTAGCTCGTGGTATGAACACTCCTTGTGTTTGTGGTTGTGGTGACGTTAAATTCCTCGATGCAAAAACAATCTCAATCAACGGTAAAAAATACTCAGAAGGTGCTTTCCTCTCAATTGATGGTTCTACTGGTATCGTATACGAAGGAGAGATTGCTACAGAACCTGCTAAACTCGGAAAAGATCTGGAAACATTCCTTGGTTGGTGTGATGAAGTACGCAACGGTTCAGTTCGTAAAATCGGTAAATCTACAATTAAGGGATTTGGTGTACGTGCTAACGGTGACCAGCCAATCGATGCTGAAAACGCATTTGCATTCGGTGCTGAAGGAATCGGACTTTGTCGTACAGAACATATGTTCTTCGACCCAGCTAAACTTCCTTACTTCCAGGCTATGATCGGTTCTGAAACAAAAGAAATGCGTGAAGTAGCTCTCAAGCACATTCTCCCACTCCAGCAGAAAGACTTCGTAGGAATCTTCAAAGCTATGAAGGGACAGCCAGTAATCATCCGTTTCTTGGATCCACCTCTCCACGAGTTCACTCCAAAAACAGATGCTGACCTTAACAAAGTAGTAGACGTATTGAAGAAACAGGGATCTAAAGTTGATGCTTCAGCTCTCAAAGCTATCTTCAATTCACTCCATGAATTTAACCCTATGATGGGTCACCGTGGATGCCGTCTTGCTATCACATATCCAGAAATCTTCATGATGCAGACAGAAGCAGTTGCTCTTGCAGCTATCGAATGTCAGAAAGCTGGCGTTAAAGTTCAGCCAAACATCATGATTCCTATCGTTGGTGAACCTAACGAATTGGCAACAATCCGCAAGGAATGTGAAGAAGTTATCGCTCGTGTACAGAAAGAAAAGGGTGTTAAGACATCTATCAACATCGGTACAATGATCGAAATCCCACGTGCAGCTATCCTCTCTGATCAGATCGTACAGTCAGCTGACTTCTACAGCTTCGGTACAAACGACCTTACACAGATGACATTCGGTTACAGCCGTGATGACGCTGCTAAGTTCCTTGATGTTTACTATGAAAGAAAGATTCTTGCAGACGATCCATTCAAGACACTGGATTCAAACGGTGTTGGTGCCCTCATTAAGATGGCAGTTGAAAAAGCTCGTTCTGTAAAACCAGACTTCCACTGTGGTATTTGTGGTGAACATGGTGGTGATCCAGCTTCTATTAAATTCTGTTATGAAGCAGGTCTCAACTACGTTTCATGTTCTCCATTCCGTGTTCCAGTAGCACGCCTTGCTGCAGCTCAGGCTGTAATCGCTTCTAAAGCAGCAGCTGCAAAAGCTCCTGCAAAGAAAGCAGCACCTGCTAAAAAAGCAGCTGCAAAACCAGCAGCAAAAGCTCCAGCTAAAAAGCCAGCAGCAAAAGCTACAGCTAAAAAAGCTCCAGCTAAAAAGCCTGCAGCAAAAGCTCCAGCAAAAAAAGCTCCAGCTAAAAAAACTACAAAGAAATAAGTAGTAACTAGATTAAAATCTAGATAAATAAAGTGTCAGTCGGTTGAAGTGCACCCCAATTATTGGACACTTTAACTAGGCTGATTTTTAAGGACTGATTCCTAAATTATAAAGGGGTCAGTCCTTTTATTTACAATTTTTCAGCATTAGTCTAAAATAAAGCGTATTTAATCACTCTTTAATAGGAATAATCATGAAAACTGTTACAATCAAATCAGAGCTTGAAAACAACGCATACCCTGGACGCGGAATTATTATCGGAAAATCAGAAGATGGTAAAAAAGCTGTAGCTGCATACTGGACAATGGGAAGAAGTGCCGGAAGTCGCAATCGTGTTTTTGTTGAAGACGGTGAAGGAATCAGAACACAGGCATTTGATCCAAGTTTAATCGCAGGTGATCCAAGTCTTATTATTTATGCTGCCGTTAGAGTTCTTGATAAAAAGACAATCGTAACAAACGGTGATCAGACAGACACTATTTATGACGGACTTAAATCTGGTTTGACTTTTGAACAGTCACTCAGAAGCCGTAAATACGAACACGATGCTCCAAACTATACACCTCGTATTTCTTCAGTTATGAACTTTGAAAAAGGATACGATTATGCTCTTTCTATTTTGAAAAGTGATAATGGAAATCCAGACAATACACTTCGTTTTACATACACATACGATGCACCTGTAGCAGGTAAAGGTCACTACATCCATACTTACATGGGTGACGGCAATCCACTTCCAAGCTATGAAGGTGAACCAACTCCTGTAGAAATCAAAGGTAACATTGACGAGTTTACAGACAACATCTGGAACAGCCTTAACGAAGATAATAAAGTTTCATTGTTTGTCAGATTCATTGATATTGAAACTGGAAAATATGAAACTCGCATTTTGAACAAGAATAAATAAATGAAAAAGCAGAAAGCAATTTTTTATATTCTTCTGTGCTGGTTGATTTTTTCAGCACCGGCACAGAATCCTGAAATGGGTAAGCAGAAAAATACAGATTGGTCAGAAACGGGTCTTTCTGTAAAGCAGGAAATTCAAATATTTGAGAAATGTTATCCTGAGGTAAGCTTTGAACTTTCATGGGATGAAAAAGTTGCTGACTGGAAAATTACCGTAGGGAACTACAACAAGTTGCAGTCTTATTATTGGTGTGATGGAAAGTATCTTCCTTACGACGAAATTAAAAATAAAGATAAATACTGGCGTGTAATTTCACGCTATGAAAATAAAGTCTTAGATCCTGCAGATTTTACTCCGGAGATGACAGAGCGAATCAGAGAATTCAGTTCTAATCGTAAAACCGGGAAAGTTTCATCAAAGTTTATTTTCTGCGGAATCTATGATGATTTAACTCGCCTTTCAACAGAACAGCATATTAAACAAATTCCATTTCTTGGACGAACAGTTAATGCACACGAATATTTAGAAACAAAACTTGCTCGTGTTGAAAAACGAATCCAGGCCGAAAGCAAAAAGAATCCAGAAGTTAAAAAATTCCTTGATGAGCTTTATAGTACAGAGGCTTACAATTGGCGAGAGATCCGGGATGTAAAAACCAGGTCTTTCCATAGTTATGGTATTGCAATTGATATCCTTCCAAAGATGTGGGGTAAAAAAATTGTTTATTGGGGTTTTGAAAAAAATAACGGTAATAAAGACTGGATGCTGATTCCGTTGTCAAAACGATGGATGCCACCAAAAGCCGTAGTTGATATTTTTTATGATGAAGGTTTTATCTGGGGTGGAACCTGGGCGGTATGGGATAATATGCATTTTGAATATCACCCTGAATTAATTGAAGCTTCAAAATATAAGTACAGATAGTTTCAAAAATTCTGATTCTCGAAAAAAGTGCAAAAGTTACAAATTTGCGTTATAATATAATATTCATGAAAACCCACTATTTTAAATTATTTTTGATTACATTATTAGTTTCAATTTCATGCTCATACGCACAGATTTCGAATAACGTAAAAGTTGTTCGCCATCCAAGTGAGTTGGAAACTGTTCAAATTCCTCTTAACTGTAAATGGGATTACTTTGATAGTGAGTTTATAAATCCATCATATTTCTATGATAACGGTGAAGATGCATCTTTAAGTGAATATAATGGAAAAAGAGTTCAGCTTCCATACGCGTTGGAAGGTAAAACCGGTTTTGCAACTTATCATTGCCGTATTGAAAATCTTCATACAGATGTTGAATACTCAATGATCTTATATAAAAGCATTTATGGATCAGCAGATGTTTTTATAAATGGAAAATGTATTTTTAAAAGTTCCACAACTTCAGGTTCAGCCGAAACCGGAAAAAAATCATTACGCCATATAAGACCAATTATTTTTTCAGCAGATAAAGATGGCGTTGTGGATCTGGTCATTCATATTTCAAATTATGATATTGCACGAGGTGGTATTCTTCTAGTTCCGAAAATTACCACGGCATATAATATGAGCAAAGTAGTATTAAAGAATATTGCTTTTGAAGCAATTATTGCTGGCGTACTTATAATGCTCTCTTTATATAATTTAATAATTTTTCTTCTGAATAGAAATCAGAAGATGTATTTGTATCTTGCACTTTTGAGTTTTGATCTTATTATTTCATCATGTACTCTGGACTTTTCTTTACTAAGCTACTTTTCAGCTGACTGGCAGACAGGTTTGCATTTTAAGATAGTTCTTGTTTCACTGTCATTGATTATTCCGTTATACAACCTTTATGCAGTCAATCTTTATGGAATAAAATTCAAGTATAACTGGATTGTTGTTCTTGTTGATTTTCTTGTTCCACTTTATTTTGCAGTATTCCCAATTTTATATACAACACAGAAAGTCACAATTGCGATGATCATTCTTTATTTTAATTCTCTATACTTGTGCTGGTTAATTTTGAAAAACAGCAAATCACCAAAAATGCTGTATACTTTCAATGTTGTGATAATTATTCTGATGCTTATCACAGCATTATATGGTTTATTGATTGGTCAGTATGAAAGTGAAGGTAACAGTGGAATTTTTCTGTTTAAAATTGCCATTATGTGTTTTGCTGTCGCACAATCTAGTCTTGCTGGAATTAAAAGAGATTTACTTTCAAGAGAAAACAGAAATAAATTAGATCAATACGAGAAATTTAATGAATCTTATAAACGTTTCGTTCCTGAACAGATTATTAGTTATCTTCAGGTTGAAAATGCTGGTGGAGTCAAAGCTGGGGATAATGCTATTTGTGATGGTATGATTCTTACTGCATGCATGAGAACAAATATGGAAAGTGGCGTAGCAATTAAAGATGAAAAGCTTTTCTTATTGATGGAAAAATATTATGAAGGAATAATTAACATCGTCAAAATGCATGGTGGCTTTTTTGCAAAGATGGCCGGTAAAAACTTTGTAATAATTTTTACAGAAAAAAATGATAATATTGTCCGCTGTGGCGTTGCAATTCAGCGTTATGTAAATGCAATAAATGCAGAACATGAACTAAAACAAAGATTACTTGTTAAAGTTGATATGGCAATTCATACATCTAAAATTGCTCTTGGACTTGTAGGTAATGACAAACATCTGACGACTTGTGAATGTTCATCAGGTATTGCAGAAGCAATACAGATTTGTGGAATGAATAAGTATGTTGGAAGCAATATTTTAATCAGCGAACAGGCACTGGATTACTGTCGAAGTTACATGGAGAGTATGTTTGAAGGTGTTATTATAGAAATTCATGGGGTTAAGACTCTTGTTTATAAAGTAATTCCTTTTGAATCAGCAAATGCAAATATTGATTTTTTGCCGGGAGAAGAATCATGAAAAAAATCCTAGCTTTATTGGCAGCTGTAATAATTTCAGTGCCTATATTTGCAACAGAAGTATGGAACGGACTTGTTCACATTTCTAATCCAGCTGATCTTGAAAAGAAGCCAATCAATCTTAGTGGTATGTGGGAATTTTATCCGAATCAGGAATTTCAATCATATAATAAAGAACAATATGATACGGCATTTATTAAAGTCCCTGGTTCATGGAACGTTCAGGCGAAGAAAAATTTTCGTTCTAATTTTGCCTGCTATCGAATTAAGATTGTCGGCCTGGAATCAAATGCTCAATACGCAATATATTCCCGAAGATGTCCTGCCACAGCTTCAAAATTTTTCTGTAATGGAAAATTGATTGCCTCATATGGTGAATACTCTTCTGAAGAAAAAAATTCGACTCCGGCAAATACACCAGTATATGCATTTTTAGAATCAGATTTCATTGGTTCAATTGAACTTGTAGTTCAGGTCTCTTGTTATGCAAATTATGAAGCGGGAATTATTTCTCCGATTCTTTTTGCAAGAAGAGATGTGATTACAAATAAGTTTGAAAACATATTGTTGTTTATTACTATTATTGTCGGTGCATTGTTATTTGCTTGTATTATTAACTTTGCAATTTTTATAGGTGACCATTCATTAAAAATTCATTTAATTTTTGGTTTTCTTCTTTTTGGAATTCTTTGTCATTCGCTAACTGTAAATTCAAATATCATTTCATGGGCGTTTCCGATATTACCATATAATTTTATTAAGCAGCTTGAAATCATTTCTTTATGGATCTCACCACAACTGTTCAGTTTAATAATGATGGACGATAAAACGTTCAGTAATAAAGTAAAATATCTTGATAAAATTTTATTCTGTATTTTCTCTACATTCGGAATAGTTTTCCTCATAATTCCTATTCGATATACTAATTATCTTATTTCGACATTGTGGGTAGCAAATGGAATTTTCTTTGCTTATTCAATTTTCAGAATGTCGCTTGCATTTGCTACTAATCAGATAAAGCTGGGAATTTTCATATCATTCTACATTTTGATTGCAGTTGGATATTTCTTTGATTTGCTGTTTCCTGAAATTTCTGCAAACAGTACAATTATATTCAGTCAGTTTACAATTTTGCTTCTTGAAATATTTGACGTTTTCTTTATGGCCTACAATCATCAGTCGATTTTTCATAATACAAGAAAAGCAATGTTTGAACTTAAGAATGTCAATGAAACCTACATGAAGTTCATTGTGAACGATTTCTTGAAATTAATTAACAATGAACATCCTGAAAAAGTGTCTCGTGGAAATTATAAACGTAAGAAAGCCATAATTCTTGATGCTCATCTTATGGTTATGTATTCAGATGGTAGAACTTTATATCCTCGAAAAGAGTTTGAAGCATATTCACAGTTTATAAAATCAATTTATGATATTATACAAAAGAATAATGGAATTATTTCTGGTTCTGTAGGAAATGGATGTATTGCAATATTCGATACAAATCCTGAAGATGTATTCACTTGTGCCAGAGAAATGATAAATGAATTACGAAGATTAAACGAACAGAATGTAAAACTTGGTGAAGCAAGTGCGATGATAAGTTGTGGTATTCATAAAGGTGATGTTATTGTTGGTGTGATTGGAGAGGAAAATTCATTTACTGAATGTATTTTAGGACCTGGAATTGAAGTAGCATCAAGAATTGAAAATATTTCTTTAAAATTTGGAGTACCTGTTCTTGTTTCTAAAACAGTTGTGGATGAGCTTGAAGGTAATTCTCCGTGCAAAATTTCATTATTCCAGCGTTCAGTTATTACACAGGATGAAGGAGAAGTTTATCTTTATGAATGTCATAATGAAGATTATTCTCCATTTTTTGAGGACGAAAACAAAGTGCCTCAGCCTTTAAGTTATAAAGAAACAGAAGAGAATACTATCCGCTAACTTGCACACAAATAGCGATATTGATAAAATATGCTATTATGGAAAATACAAAGAGAACAGTTACTTGCGGCGAGCTTACAAAAGCTGATGTCGGCAAGAAAGTAGTTTTAAATGGTTGGGTAAGCCGTACTCGTGACTTGGGCGGCCTCGTATTTATTCGTCTTCGCGATCGTTACGGAATCACACAGGTAATGGTTGGCGACAAAGCAAGCGACAAGGTAAAAGAAATCGCTGCTTCTCTCAAAAGCGAATATTGTATTGCAGTAGAAGGAACTGTTGCAGCCCGTGCTGAAAAAGATATCAACAAAGATATGGCAACTGGAGAAATCGAAGTTGAAGCAAACGACATCGAAATCTTTACAACTTCACAGGAACTGCCATTCTCAATTGAAGAAGTTCGTCAGAAGGACGGAACAATCGTTCTTCCTAACGAAGATCTTCGTTTAAAATATCGTTACCTTGATCTTCGCCGCGATCCAATGCAGCAGAATATCATTCTTCGTTCAAAGGTAACCTTCGCAACTCGGGAATATTTGACTTCTAAAGGATTCTTGGAAATTGAAACTCCAACTTTCATTAAATCAACTCCAGAAGGAGCTCGTGACTACTTAGTACCTTCACGCGTTCATCCTGGAAAATTCTATTCACTTCCACAGTCACCTCAGCTTTACAAACAGCTTTTGATGGTTTCTGGATTCGACAAATATTTCCAGATTGCCCGATGTTATCGTGACGAAGATGCTCGTGGTGACCGTCAGCCTGAATTTACTCAGATCGATATGGAGATGTCATTCACAAACCGCGAAGAAGTTCTTTCTACAACAGAAGGAATGATGCAGCACATTTTTAAGACAACATTGAACTACGATCTTCCTGCAAAGTTTGACCGTATTTCATGGGAAGATGCATTCGATCTTTACGGAAGTGACAAACCAGATTTGCGTTTTGATATGAAGATGCAGGATGCAACATTTATGGCTGACCTTGCTGACTTTAATGCATTCAAGGCTGGAGCTGCAAATGCTGGTCGTAATATTCAACGCCACAAGCGTTCTGGTCTTAAGGCACTTGTTGTTAAGAATGTTGCAGATAAATACAGCCGTAAACAGGTAGAAGCTCTTGAAGCAGTTGCGAAGACATACAAGGCAAAAGGTCTTGCATGGATGAAGGTAAATTCAGAGGGCGTTTTCGAAGGCGGTATTTCTAAATTCTATGCCGGTAAAGAAGCAGAAGTTTGTGCAAAACTTGGTGCAGAAAAGAATGACTTGTTGCTCTTCGTTTCTGACGAAAACTGGCAGCTTGCTTGTACAGCTCTTGGTGCTGTTCGTAAGCAGCTTGGTAAAGATTTGAACCTTTACAATCCAAACGATGAATTCCACTTTGCCTGGATTATCGACTTCCCATATTTTGCATTCAATGAAGAAACTCAGGGTTGGGAAACAGAACACCACATGTTCACTCTCCCTCAGAAACAGTACTGGGATACTTTGGAAAGTGACCCAGGGGCTGTAAAAGGTGATTTGTACGACTTAGTATTGAACGGCTACGAATTGGCTTCTGGTTCTATGCGTATTAACGATCCTGCTCTCCAGCAGAGAATTTTTAAGATTGTTGGATATTCTAATGAACGTGCAGAAAAAGCATTCGGATTTCTTGTACAGGCATTCAAGTTTGGTGCTCCACCACACGGAGGAATTGCACCTGGATTGGACCGCCTGATCATGCTCATGCGTCACGAAGAATCAATTCACGAAGTTATTGCATTCCCTAAGAATAATCTGGCAATGTCGCCAATGGATGAATGTCCTTCTTATGTAGATGATTCACAGCTTAAGGATCTTCACATCACTTGTTACGATGTTGAAAAATAAATGCTTATAAAATAAGTGAACGGCAGTTTCCTGATGGAGGCTGCCGTTTTTTTTGTAAAAAAAACTTGCAACTCAACCAACGGTTTGTTTAAAATTGATATGTTCTCCGTTATGTTAGAAGCATCAAAAGAGCAGGGAAGAATCGAAATCCCTGGCTTGCTGCTAATACAGAGTATTCAAAGGAGTTAGAGATGGATCAGATTAAAATTGGAAAATTCATTGGTGAACAGAGAAAAGTGCACAATCTTACACAAAGTGAACTTTCCGAAAAGTTAGGTATTACAGACAGAGCAATTTCAAAATGGGAAAGAGGAATCTGTCTTCCGGATGCCGGGCTTATGCTGGACCTGTGTAAAATCCTTGAAATCTCCGTAAACGAATTATTAACAGGAGAAAAAATACCTATGGAAAACAACACAGAAATTATGGAAAAAAATCTTATTGAAATGGCTGCATTAAATGAACGCACAAACAAAATGCTTATTCATACAGAATACATTCTTATTGCGTTGATGGTTTTTATAGTTATTGCCGGTGCTCTCGTAAGTTCATATTTGGTTAGCGAAAGCTGGCTTCGTGCTGTCATTATGGGAATATGTTTTTTGCTTATATTTGTAATTGCACCTTTCTGCTGGAGAATTGAAACAAAAACCGGTTATTATCAGTGCGGAAAATGTGGTCACAAATATATTCCATCTTACAAGGCTTCTATCTGGTCACCACATATGGTTCTTAATAAATATATGAAATGTCCGGAATGTGGTAAAAGAAGCTGGCAGAAGAAAGTGTTGAAATAAAAACTCTGGAAAAACAAAAGATGGAAAAGTAAAAGGTGATATGATCATTTCTGAAGATGGAGGAATGTTCAAGTTCAGGGAAATACAATAATCCTTACTGCAGATGACACAGAAGTAAAAGTTTACGGTGAGTACAAGAAAAAATAGAAAATTATTTTTGAAAAAACACGGGCAGTAACCTTAAAAGGTGACTGCCTGTTGTATTTTAAACTAGTACAAGAAAGTTTTGTATAATACAATAACGATGTTGAGTATCAGTCAAGATAGCAGGTCGTAAATGAGAAAAATTTTAAGTTTAATATTTATTACAGTAATAGGAATTTCATCTTCCTTTGCCAAAGAGCTTGAAGGTACAAATCTTCAGGCGGTAAAAACTGTTCTGGAAGCAAATTTAGGTGTTAATGAATTTGAAGAACTGCAAGATCAGCTGAATTTTCTGAATCGAATTGAGCGTAAGATAGCATCTTATGGTGATGGAATTTCCGAGGAAGCAAAATTAATCTGCAAACTGGTTATTGCAAAGCAGAAAGAAACAGCAATTGGAATGGATAAGTTAAAAAAAGAAGATGTTCAGAAAAAAACTTCAAAGCCGGAAAAAGATCCTGTAAAAGAAGCTGCTGCAATGGAAATGTTCAATGAGTTCAAAGCTCTTGCAGAAGCAAACGAAGATCTGTCATCACATTTTTATTATTATTATAAGCAGGCCGAGTTTGCAACAATGCAATATCTTCCAATAGGTCAGAAGATGGAAATATTTAAAAATATCCTTAAAGATTATGAAAAGATCGAAGAAATGAATCCTAACTATGGAGAAAATCTTTTTACTCTTGGCATGGTTATGTATATGATGCCTAAAGCGATGGGTGGTAATAAAGAAGCCGGTCTTGAAAAAATCCTTAAAGCATCAAAAGTATCTGCCACAAAATATGAAAGAGTAAGTGCATTGGCATTATATTCGCAAATAATGTTTGAAGAAAAAAAATATGAAGAAGCAAAAAATTATCTTGCGATGGCTCACCAACAGGTTCCATTGAATAAAAGTTTCGAGAAAATTCAGGAAATGAATGATGCTGGTTATTCATTTTTTAAAATGGAAGAGTACAGAAAGAAAGTCAAAAAATCTGAAAAGGAATGAAAAGAAAATTTTTTATTGGAAACTGCCTTTCCTTATGCTACAATAATATTATGAGAAAAGATAAGATCAATTATTACCTTGATATTGCTGATGTAGTTTCAAATCAGGGAACATGTTTAAGACGCAGATATGGAGCAATCATCGTTAAAAATGATGAGATTATTTCAACAGGATATGTTGGTGCTCCAAGAGGTCGTAAAAACTGTTGTGATATGGGAACTTGTATCCGTCAGAAATTAAATGTTCCACGCGGTGAACGTTATGAACTGTGCCGCAGTGTTCATGCTGAAGCAAATGCAATAATTAGTGCAGAGCGAGCAAAAATGGTTGATTCAACAATGTATCTTTCAGGTCGTGAAGTTGATACAAATGAAATTATTAAAAATTCCTGCTGCTGTTCTATGTGTAAAAGAATGGTAATTAATGCGGGAATTAAAACTGTTATTATTCGAGATTCTCAGACAGAATATCGTGTAATTGAAGTTTCTGACTGGATCAAAAACGATGAATCACTTGAAGGTGTTCGCGGTTATTAATAATTGTTAAAGAAGGGAAAATTTTATGGGTTTTATTCAGGCATTTAAAGGTACAATCAGTGGAACATTAGCAGATCAGTGGAAAGATTATTATGTTCCAATGGAAAATATTTCTGGAACTGCAGCAATTTTTAGAGCAGTTTTAAAAGGACAGAATGCGGGCCGTGGAAGCAATGTTAACGGTTCTGAAAATATTATTACAAACGGAAGTAAAATCGTAGTTCCAGAAGGAACTGCTCTTATTACTCTTGAAGATGGAAAAATCACAAACTTTATTGCTGAAGCTGGAGGTTATACATATCAGAGCAATGATCCAAATTCGCAGTCATTCTTAGCTGGTAATGGACTTTTGAGTTCATTAAAAGAAGCATTTGAACGATTCAAGTTTGGTGGAATTCCTGGATCTCAGCAGCTTGCATTCTATGTGAACTTAAAAGAAATTCCTAACAACAGATTTGGTACACAGTCAGAAATTTATTGGGATGATGCTTATATGAATGCACAGGTTGGCGCAGTTGCCCGTGGTACATACTCAATGAAAATTACAAACCCGATCGCATTTGTATCAAATTTTGTTCCAGCTAAATATCTTCAGCAAAATGCTCCAGTTTTTGATTTTGCTGATATGGATAACGATGCAGGTGAACAGCTTTTCAACGAAGTAGTTGGAAGTCTCTCTGCAGCGTTCTCAAATTATACAAATGATCCTTCAAAAGGAAATAGAATTACAAAAATTCAGAGCGACCAGATTGGTCTTGCTCAGTCACTCTCTCAGGCTGTTGAAGAAGCATATCAGTGGAATTCAGAAAGAGGTTTGCAGATTGTAAAAGTTGCAATCGCAGCAATCGAATATGATGAAGATACAAAGAAGCTTCTCAGCGATGTTAAGAAAGCTGATGCATTATCAGGTGCTAGAGGAAATTCATTCATGCAGCAGTCAGTTGCACGAGGATTTCAGGCTGCAGGTGAAAATGGTGGCGGTGCTAACGCAATGGCATTTATGGGAATGGGAATGAACGCCGTTGGTGGAGCAATGGGAATGATGCAGCAACAGCCACAGCAGGCAGCTCCAGCAGCAGAAGATCCGATGGCAAAGCTTTCTAAAATGAAACAGATGCTTGATGCAGGCCTTATTACTCAGACAGACTATGATGCTGCAAAAAATAAAATTCTTGGATTGTAATAATGTCTAATGAAACAAACGGACAGACAAAATGTCCAAAATGCGGCGCAACTGATATTTCATTGAACAATAAAACAGGAAAACTCCGTTGTAATTTCTGTAGATTTGAATTTGAACCAGAAGTTGTTGATACAAAAACATCGGTTTCAGAATTATCAGGCGAAAAGATAGGAAAAGGTGCTTCTAAAATTGATAAAACTTTTGACAGTGTAATGACAATAAAATGTCAAAGCTGTGGTGCAGAAGTAATTATTAATACTGAAGAAGCAACAAGAGCAAGATGTCACTGGTGTCGTAATGCTTTGTCTATCAATGAAAAAATTCCAAACGGTGCAGTTCCTGATTTTATTCTTCCTTTCAAGATTACAAAGGAAAAGGCAAGAGATTCTATCAATGGATTTGTCGGCAAAAGAAAATTCTTTGCGCATCCAAAATTCCGTAGAGAATTTACTTCTGAAAATATCATGGGTGTTTATTTTCCTTACATGGTAGTTGATATGAATGCGAAAGCTTCATTCAGCGGAGAAGGAGAACATGAGGTTCGTAGTTATACGGTAGAAGTTGGATCAGGTGATAACAAACATGAAGAAACTCGTTATGATGCTGATGTTTACAAAGTTGAACGCAACTTTGATATTGAAATTGAAGGGCTTACAGTTGAAGCAAGTGCAGATAAACTTGTTAATTCAAAAGAACAGACTAACAATATTATCAATTCCATTTTGCCGTTTGATACAGAAAATGCGGTAAAGTGGGATGCAAACTATCTTGCAGGTTATACTTCAGAAAAACGCAATGTCAATGTTGATGCATTAAAGCCATTGGTAAATGAAGAAGCAAAAGATATTGCCCGTTATGCTGCAAATGAAACACTTAGATATTATGACCGTGGTGTAAAATGGAAGGACGAAGAACTTAAAATTAAAGGAACTAACTGGAACTCAGCATATCTTCCTGTATGGCTCTATTCATATATGCAGCAAAAAGGAAAGAAAAATATTCTTCACTATGTTGCAGTAAATGCCAGAACAAGTGAAACAATGGGAAGCGTTCCAATTCATTTTCCAAAGCTTTGGGGATTTACAATCTTAATTGCATTGGCTGCTATAATCGCAGCAGGTATTCTGAGATTGACTCTTGATGAGGATAATGTTGTATGGTGGGTTCCATTGCTTGGTCTATCAGCTGGTCCGATTTTCTTTCTTATTAATTATTTCAGATATAGAAATAGTACTGTGCGCCATTATCATGAAAAAGAAACTAAGCGTGAAATGAAGAATATCCAGAAGGTTGATGAATATATTCGACGCAGACATGATTTGTCTAACAGTTCTATAGCAGGAAGAAATAATAAAAGAGTCCGTGGAAAATTCGGCAGCAAACATATTTTTTCCGTTAGTGAAGAAGAAGATTAATTTAATTTTGATTATAAAAACGGCAGTTGTCATAATGGCAGCTGCCTTTTCATTTCTTTGAAAAAAAATAAACAAAAAGATATAATGAGTTTATGAATATTTATGTAACACGACATGGCGAAACAGAATGGAATACATATTGGAAGCTTCAAGGCAGATCAAATACTGTGCTCAATGAAAAGGGCAGAGAACAGGCATGTCTTACACATAATGGTTTTGTTGAAGCAGGAATTTCCTTTGACAGAATTTATTCAAGCCCACTTAAGCGTGCTGTAGAAACTGCTGTTTTGATGACAGAAAAATCTGAGTCCGAAATTATAAAGGACGATCGTTTAATTGAATTCTGTTTTGGAAAGGCAGAAGGAAAAACTCCAGATGAAAGAAATGAAGATCCTGAGCTAAAAGATTTTCACTTGTTTTTTGATGAGCCGGAAAAATATGTTGCACTTGAAGGTGCAGAACCATTTGAATCAGTATTAAAAAGAACAGCAGCATTTTGGGAAGATGAAATTAAACCATTGGAGAAAACGGGAATACAGAATATTCTTGTTGTAACTCATGGTGGAACAATGCAGAGCCTTCTGCTTCACATCGACGGAAGATCTCTTAAAGATTACTGGAAAACAAAAATGGCAAATTGCACAATAAATAAAATAGTTCTTGAAAACGGCTGCTTCAGATTAGAATACACCGGAAAGGTTTTTTATAGCGAAGATAAATCTAAAAAATCAGCAGATGGCTTTTTTTCAAAATAGACCGGATAATAAATGAAAGATATTTTAATCGGAACAAGTGGATATGATCATCCGGAATTGAAAGGAAGTTTTTATCCGTTAAATTTGGCAAGAAAAGATTTTCTCTCTTATTATTCTACAAAATTCAATGCATTGGAAATTAACAGTACTTTTTATGGTATGCCAACTGCAGAGCGAATTAAATCATTTTATGATCGTACTGAAGGTCGAATAAAATTCTCGATAAAATTAACAAGAGTTCTGACTCATGAAATTGATTCTCAATGGCAGCTGAAAGTAAAAGAATTTAGAACTGCTTTAGTTCCAATAGTTGATAAAAATGCACTTGCATCTATTCTTGTTCAGTTTCCTGAAAGTTTCGGTTATACACAACAGAACAGATTTTATCTTTCAAATTTATTAAAGGAATTAGAAGGCATGCCTTGTGTTGTGGAATTCCGACATAAAGATTGGATAAGAGAATCTGTTTTTGCTGGACTTGAATCTCGTAACGCAGGTATTGTTTTTTGCGATATGCCACAGTTAAAGAATTTACCTGATGGGTTTTCGTCTCGTACACCATTTATTGGAACCAATGCATATATCCGTCTTCATGGTAGAAATCAGAATGGATGGTATGCGAAGAATGTTTATGGTGAAGAAACTCATCGATACGATTACGAATATACCATAGAAGAGTTAAAAAGTTTTATTCCGATAATTTCAAATGCCCGGAAAGAAGGAAAAACTGTTCAGCTGTATTTTAATAATCATCCTAAGGGAACAGGTTTTAAAAATGCACTGGAATTACAAGATATTGTTTCTAAGCTATAATTTTAAAAACAAAATTATTGAAAGTAATTATTTTTGTGTTTAATATTTAGATTATGGAACAGGGATTAAATCAAATTCAAAATGAAATTTTAAAAGCAATAGAACATCAGTCTGGGAAAGCTCTTTGCACAGAAGCAATTATTGCAAAAAGAATTCGAGATAATGCAAATATTGAAGGAAAGCAAAAAGCTGGACTTGCGATACAGGATGTTGAGAAAGCAGTTGCTGCACTTGAAACAAAAGGACTGTTCTATTCAATTCACTTAAATTCTGCAAATGATATTCCCTTAAAAAAAGAGGATGAGATAAAATATCTGGATCCGGATGCAAAACGAAGACGGTTAGGTGCGAAAAAATGAATTGTGAAATTTTAATTAGAGATGCACTAATTGAAGATGCAGAATCACTTCTTAATATATATTCACCTTATGTGAAGAATACGGCAATTACTTTTGAGTGGGTAGTTCCGACAATCCAGGAGTTTAAAAAACGTATTGAAAAGATTTCTGCCAGATATCCTTACATCGTTGCTGAAGTAAATGGAGAAATCAGAGGATATGCTTATGCCAATACTTTCCGTTCACGAAAAGCCTATTCATGGACAGCAGAAAGTTCAATTTATGTTCATCAGGATTATCGTGGAAAAGGAATAGGTAAACAACTTTTAATAGAACTTGAAAGTCGTCTTGCAAAACAGAATGTCCTCAACTTATACGCGGTAATAGCTTCAACAGATAAAGAAGATGAATATCTTACAAATGATAGTGTCAGATTTCATAAAAAAATGGGGTATACTAATCCTTGTATTTTCAACAAGTGCGGTTTTAAATTCAATCGATGGTATGATACAACAACGATGGAAAAATTTCTTGGTGAACATACAGCTGATCCTGTTCCTGCAGTAAAAGAAAATAATTTTGTTCCAAGCATAGATCTGATTCATAATAAATACAGCAGTCTTACAAAATTCCTGATTAAGAATAATATGAAAATAACAGCGATGGAAAGTTGCACATCAGGTTTTGTTTCTTCGTTGATTACAGATACCGAAGGTTCCTCTGCTATCTTCAAGGGAAGTTGTGTTACCTACAGCAATGAAGCAAAAGAACTTAATGGTGTTGATAAATCCGTAATAGAAAACTTTGGTGTTTATTCAACCAGAACAGCAGAAGAAATGAGTCGTGCTTGTGTTAAAATGTATCCATCGGAAATTGGAATTGGTATTACAGGAGCCTTTGGAAACATTGATCCAGCAAATTCTGATTCAATTCCAGGAAAAGTATTTATAGCCGTGAATATAAATAATGATATAACAGTCTGTGAATATTCCCTTGAAGTGAACATCAGCCGTTATGAATCGAAGTTATGTGTTGCAGATAAAACATTTGATTTGAT
>SAMEA3663175__coassemble_18_pt1 | contig 82469 bp, 85 predicted proteins | sample SAMEA3663175__metabat2_low_PE_006 | metagenome-assembled genome bin SAMEA3663175 (sample SAMEA3663175) | pig gut metagenome | biome: pig gut; feature: pig-associated habitat; material: faeces | place: Denmark | collected 2012
TCGCCTAGAGAACTGAGAACTGAGAACTGAGAACTGAGAACTGAGAACTGAGAACGCTACTGTTTTCCGATTTTTGTGTCAATAACATATTCGAGTATTATAATTCAAATTTCATATAAATACAAATATGATTTTTTGGAAATTTTCGGTCCCTACGGGAGTCGAACCCGTCTTTCGACCTTGAGAGGGTCACGTCCTAGCCGATAGACGAAGGGACCATTGAAGGAATCCTGCAACTGAAAAACTACAGGTTAAAAAAAAAGGTTGCTGATTAGCAACCTTTTAGTTCCCCAAGGAGGATTCGAACCCCCACAGTCAGAACCAGAATCTGAAGTGCTACCATTACACAATCGGGGAATGTGTAGTATTAATATATAGAATTCTAAAACTTATGTCAATAGACTAAATACCATAATTAAAATTCTTTTCCATTTTTTCTTCTCTACTTTCTTTATACCCCTATACTACGCAAAAAACATGTAAAATTAAATAAAACTACTCCTTTTTACTCATATTTTTAGCTTCTGTTAAATCGATTGTGTCATTTTTACTCATTATATAATGTCATATTGCTACAAATTCATTTTTTTCACCAAATTAAAACTGCTTTTTTCTCAAAATTCCACATAAACTGCTATAAAATTTAAGAATAACCTTTAATTTTTATACATATCTAAAAACTTGGCACACTAATTGCTATATATGTAAGTGTAAGGCAGAAAGCCTTAATAAAACTACATAAAATATGAAAGATTAGAAATCTTTCGAGGAGACAAATATGAACGAACTTTTTAACACACTTTTCCAGGCTATGGATGAACAGATGCAGAATGATGACTACTACACAACATCCACAATTTCACCTTCAGTTGACATCTCAGAAACAAAAGAGGCTTACACAATCGAAATGGATTTACCAGGTAAAACAGAAAAGGATATCAACATCGAACTCGACCGCAATGTTTTGACAATTTCTTCTGTAAAGGAAGTTACAAAAGAAACCACAGATAAAGAAAAAACAGAAACCAAAGAAAAACCTGCAGAGCCTGCAACAAAATGGCTTCTCAAAGAACGCAGAACTTCAAAGTTTGCTCGCCGTTTCACTTTGCCAGAAGACATCAATGCAGAACAGATTGCGGCAAGCTTCAAAAATGGAGTTCTCCACATCGTTGTTCCACGCAAGGAACTTGAAGCTCCTAAAAAAATTGCAATCACAGCATAACATAAACAACCAAACATACTCCTTCTAGAAAAAAAGGGAACGACCTTGTACACGCCGGTACAGGGTCGCTCCCTTTTTGTATATCAAACCACTTTTGTCGCTTAATTACTTTTTCTCAGTCTGACAACCAGATCGTTATAACCTTTTTCAACAAGCTTATCAACAACCGCATTCACTTCTTCAGAAGGTACCGCTTTTATAGAAACTCTAAGAACAGTTTCATTCTTCTGTAAAATAACATTTTCGAAACCTGTGGATTTTAACTTTCGTGCAAAATTCAATGCATTTTCCTTTTTTGAGAATGCACCAACCTGAATGTCCCACAAAGCACCTTCTGCTCTTTTTATTTTCTTGATAGATTCGATTTTTTCAATTGCTTTGGAATTTTCAGCAACAGTTGCATCTTTTCCTGTTTTAGGAATTTTTATCTGTACATATTTAATACCTGCTTTGAGACAGGCTTTCTTCGCAGTAACAACACTGGCCTTTGTATAGACGCCTAGTGAAATAATTTCAAGCTTTACTTTTGCAGTTCCACTTCCTATCATGCTAATTTTACTGGCAGCACCTTTTGAAAGATCAATTTCTCGATTTGCAACAAATGGGCCTCTGTCATTAACTCGTACAACAACAGACTTACCATTACTAAGATTTGTAACCTTCAACATTGTATTAAAAGGAAGCATTTTATGCGCACAAGTCATTCCCCACATGTTAAAAACTTCACCATTAGAAGTTTTCTTTCCATGAAAATCTTCAGCATAATAAGATGCAACAACACCAGTTTTATACAAAGTATTGCAGAATGCAGAAGTCATTAAAACAGCTATACATGTAAGTACTAAAAAAAATTTTTTCATAATCAATTTATCGGCATTTAGAAAAAGTTCCATAACAGATAAAAAAAACGCCACAGGTAAAACCCGTGGCGTATTAATTTCAGGGAATTTTCCTAAAATTATTTGTTAAGCAATTCTGCCAATTTTTCAGCAGTAAAGCTACGTTCGCTTCGCTCAGTAACGAGTTTGCTTTCGCAAACTCGCGAACAACAACGGTTCTTTACTTATTAAGAAGTTCAGCAAGCTTTTCTGCTGTAAAGCCTAAATATTCAGCAACCTTATTAGCTGGTCCTGATTCACCAAAGCGGTCAATACAGAAACAGTTTTCTTTGTCTGTGAACTGGAGCCATTCCATCGAAATACCAGCTTCAGTACAAACAACGCGTTTAGCATCACCAATGATTGCTTTCTGATCAGCTTTAGAAAGTCCTTCAAATTTCTTCAAATCAGGAACAGATACAACGCGGATTGATTTTCCACTTGTAAGACTAGCTGCCTTAAGAGCCATGTTAACTTCTGAACCAGAAGCAAGGATTGTAATATCAGGGTTAGCAGAACCTTCCTGTACAACATAAGCACCTTTTTCAGCCATATTCTGTTTCCAGTTCTTATCAGCTTTTTCGTAAACTGCAAGAGCCTGACGAGTAAATGCCATACAAACTGGGTGATCTTTTGAAGCATAAGCAATCTTCCAAGCTTCCATTGATTCTTCTGGGTCACCTGGGCGAATAGCCTGAACACCAGGAATTGCACGCAATGAAGTCATTGTTTCGATTGGCTGGTGTGTAGGTCCGTCTTCACCAACATAGATTGAGTCATGTGTGAATACATAGATAACTGGCTGCTTCATCAATGAAACAACACGAAGTGATGGACGCAGATAATCTGCGAATACTAAGAATGTAGCACAGAATGGTCTCAAGCCACCATGGAGTGATATACCAGCACATACTGTAGACATTGCAAATTCACGGATACCGTATTCGATTGTACGACCTTTGTAGTTAGCAGGTGAGAATGTACCATCATCGTATGCTTTGAATGCAGTCTTGTTTGGTCCCATAAGGTCAGCAGAACCACCAACAAGGTTACCATAACGTGCTGCAATTACATTCAATGCTTTTCCTGAAGCATCACGAGTTGCACAAGCATCACCAACTTTGTATTCAACATCTGCAACATCACCTGTTACAGCATCAGAGTGGAATGCATCCCACTGTTTTTTAAGTTCAGGATTTTCTTTAGCCCAAGCAGCAAATGTTTCGTTCCAGTCAGCTTCTGCTTTTGCCCATTCAGCTTTCTTTGAAGCAAAGTAATCGTAAGCTTCTGGTACTACATAGAAGTCCTGATCAACAGGAAGTCCAAGTTTTGCTTTAGCAGCTTTTACGCCGTCAGCACCAAGTGGAGCTCCATGAACATCAGCTGTACCTTCTTTTGGAGCGCTCTTTCCGATTACAGATTTGAGCATAATCAATGTTGGCTGTTTTTTATTTGCTTTTGCTTTGTTAACGAGCTTTTCAATTTCTTTTACGTTATACATGCTTCCAGCAAGAACCTGCCAGCCATAGCTTTCATAACGTTTTTTGATATCATCTGTAAATGTGATATCTGTAGATCCGTCGATAGAAATTCTGTTTTCATCATAGAATACAATCAACTTACCAAGTTTAAGGTTTCCTGCAAGTGAACAAGCTTCTGAAGAAACACCTTCCTGAAGACATCCTTCACCTACCAAAGAATATGTGTAGTGGTCTACGATTGTGTGTTTAGCTGTGTTAAAACGTGCAGCCAGCATCTGTTCAGCCATAGCCATACCAACAGCCATTGAAACGCCCTGTCCAAGTGGACCACCAGTACATTCAACACCATCAGTAACTCCATATTCAGGGTGACCACAACAAACTGATCCAACCTGGCGGAAGTTTTTAATATCATCCATTGTTACTTTGTATCCAGAAAGATGGAGAATTGAATACAAAAGCATTGATCCATGTCCGGCAGAAAGAACAAAACGGTCTCTGTCTTCCCATTTTGAATTAGCAGGATTGTGTTTTAAGATTTCTCCATAAAGTACAGATGCTAATTCAGCAGCTCCTAATGGAAGTCCAGGGTGTCCTGAGTTTGCTTTCTGAATAGCGTCCATTGAAAGACTGCGGACACTTGTTGCAACTGCAGCGATTGCCTTTTCGTTCATAAAATTTTACCTCATTATTAATTCGTTTGCAGCTTTAATCAATTCATCTAAACCAGCACGCTTTTCAAGCAGCTGCTTAAAATTGCTATCTTTAAACAAGGAAGCTAACTGTGAGAGAACCTGCAAGTGAGTTTGTGAGTTTGCTGTCAAAAGAACAAACATCACATAGACACGTCTTGCGTCTGGAGCGCTCATATCAATTGGATTCTTAAGATAGCAGACTGATATCTGCTGACTTTCATTATTTTTAAGAATTGTGCCTCTGCAGTGAGGAAGTGCAATCCCGTATCCAACCGCCGTGCTCATTACACGTTCACGATCGCATAGTGCTGCATAAACACCTTCTTTTGTTACCTCATTTGGGAGCGATATTTTTTCGCAAATATTTCTATAGATCTCCGATGTATTGTTCCCTTCTACATCAAACAACACACCGCCTCTGCTCAGCAGATCGGCTACTTCATTTTTGTTTTCCATAGATTCCACCTCTTAAAAAATGCACTGTAAAAGTAATCAATCGATTACTGTAAATTCACTTTTTTTACTTACCAGCAGAGCCTTCCGTAATTCACCTTCAATATCTTCAAAGTTAAAATTCATTCCATCCAGCGAAACAGAAATAGTATCCGTATCCTTTGTAAGGGAATTTGGATCAAACGCCATGGTTTCCATTAACTTCGTAAGATGTGAATATAACTGGAAGAGAATAACCAGTTCCTGTTGAGGATAAGTGTTAAATCTTCCACCAGTTCTGTCGATTTCATAAACCAAACTGCTGATTTTTGTATATAACAGCAATGCTTTATGCCGAATATTTCCCAATGGATGATCCGCAAACCAGTTATAACTGCTCAAAATTATATCATTTCGATTTGTGATATTCAATAATAATTGTTGACGATAATCTTCTGGAATATAGAAGATTTTAGGATATGCAAAATCCATCAATTCCTGCATGTCACTTTTTTTCTGAAATGCAAAATCTTTTATATATTCATCAAGGACATAATCAGGGACTGAGTAAATAAGATTAGGCTTCATTCCAATTTCATCGCCATCTTCGTCCATATTCCACATTCCAATTGCCGGAATCACCTGACCCGAAATCCAAAGTCTTGTTTCAACACCAAAAGATTCTACAGAAATCTCTTTTGTATATTTAAGGAATTCCTCCATAGACCCACATTGCATATTACACAACTCATCAGCGTGTTCAAAAAATACATCTGCAACCTGTTCTTCAATTGACGATCTTGGCCCAAGCTTCTTACAAAGATCCAACATAAATTTCTCAAGATTTTTGTACCATCTATTCCGCTCAATATCATCACTTGTCAATTCAAGATTTTCACTTTTTTCACGCAGACATGGAGTTACATTTATAATTCCTTCATCCCAGTTTTCGACTGTAAATAAAAGTCTGTCTCCAGCCTGAATGTCATATCGTTTGAACAATGGAGCAAGATCAACACTTGTCAAAGATACTTTCATCGGTAACTCAAAATCATTTGCCGACAAATCAAATTCACTCATACCAGGATCATTTGCAATATATTGAGACTCATATTCTTCTCCATAAAGAGAAAAATGATCCAATGCGAATTCTTTTGGATATTCAACAACTTTATTAGGAAGGACATTTCCATTCCAGAGGAATGTCAGGGAATATGACATTACCTCCTGATCAACGAAAGGCATACAGCGATGTCCAGGAAGAAAACATTTATTTTCATATTCTTCCTGTGAAAGGACAACACTAAAAAACCTGCCGGTAAAAGCACCAGCACGAGTTATAAACTTATTAGAATCAAGTTCAAATACATAAGGAGAGCCGAAAATAATTTCTTCGGCCTCCTCTTTAGATATTTTACAATTCAAATAAGACAAGTACCTGATAAATTCCTTAATAGTAAATTCTTCAGGAAAAGCGCGGAGAAATTTATTTACATATAATGCCTTAGTTGAATCACTCATTTTAAATCAGAAATTTAGTTAACTCTAATATCCTGAATTTCAAAACCAGCATCTTCAAAAATTGATTTCATTTTTGCTTCATCAAGCCCAGTTGCTTTGATTGTGAGCATAATTTTATTATCAATTCCCTGTTTAGTAGTAACAGCACTGATAATGTTAGCATTCAGGTCAGAAATTTCTTTTGCAACTTTTGCAAGTACACCAGGTGCATCATTTACAAGAGCTACTACACGAACACCTTTTTCTCTTGCTCCAAACATTTCAGTAAACATATGGAACAAATCGCTCTTTGTAATAATTCCAATAAGTGCATCACCATCAACAACAGGAAGACAGCTGATTTTATTATCAACCATGATTCTTGCTGCTTCTTCAACAACTTCGTTTGGACCTACAGAAATTACTTTAGTATTCATAATTTTCTTTACTGTAAGTTTTGAAAGAAGATAACTGATTTCAAACATATCAAGAGTTGTAGCAGAAGATGGTTCAGCTTTAAGAAGATCATTTTTTGTTACAATACCGACAAGCTTTCCGTTATCAACAACAGGAAGCTTTGAAACATTGTTTTCTGTCATCATGTTTTTTACTTCTGTTGCTTTTGTGTCCGATGAAGCACAAATTACATTTGTGCGCATTACTTCTTTTACGATCATATCAGCCTCCTAAATATGCTTCTTTTACAGCAGGGTCATTAATTAACTGTTTAGCATCACCAGATTTAATAATTGCCCCTGTTTCAAGAATGTAAGCTCTGTTTGAAATGGAAAGAGCTTTATAAGCATTCTGTTCAACAAGGAGAATTGTTGTTCCAGTTTCATTGATTGTTTTTACAATATTGAAAATTTCATCTACAAATATCGGAGCAAGTCCCATACTTGGTTCATCAAGAAGAAGAAGCTTTGGATTAGCCATCAAAGCTCTTCCCATGGCCAGCATCTGAAGTTCTCCACCACTCAACGTTCCGGAAATCTGATTAATTCTTTCTTTCATTCGAGGGAATAATTCGTAAACTTTAGCAAGATCATTTTTAATATTTGCTTTATCAGTACGAGTATATGCACCCATTTCAAGATTTTCCTTTACCGACATATTCAAAAAAATACGTCTTCCTTCTGGAACCTGAATAAGATTGCGTTTTACAATTATATCTGCAGAAACATTTGTTACATCTTGACCTGCAAAAATAACTTTTCCACTTTGCTTTTTGATTATATTACTAATTGCATGAAGTGTTGTTGTTTTCCCGGCACCATTTGAACCGATCAAACTGATGATTTCACCTTCTTTAACATCAAAGGAAATTCCACGGAGCGCATTAATTGCTCCATATGAAACTGACAGATTTTCTACCTTAAGCATCTACAGCCTCCGATCCAAGATAAGCTTTAATTACCTGAGGATTAGATTTGATTTCTTCAGGTGTTCCGCTTGCAATTACTTTACCATAATCAAGAACCATGATTTTTTCACAAATTCCCATTACAAGTTTCATATCATGCTCAATCAAAAGAATAGTTAATTTAAATTCTTTTCTGATAAATGCAATCAAATTCATAAGTTCTTCAGTTTCCTGAGGGTTCATGCCAGCTGCAGGTTCATCAAGTAAAAGAAGTTTTGGATTACTTGCAAGAGCACGAACAATTTCAAGCTTTCTCTGTTCACCATATGGAAGATTTTTTGCAAGCTCATCTTTTTTGTTCAAGATATGAAAAAGATCAAGAAGCTTTTCAACTGTTGCTGTCATTCTTTTTTCATCTCGAATAAATCTTGGTGTTCTGAACAAAGCATCAATTGAATTATACTTGCGGGAAGCATGCAAAGCGATTCTAACATTATCAGAAACAGAAAGGTTTCCAAACAGACGAATATTCTGGAATGTTCTTGCAATTCCCATTTTATTCAACTGATTAGGTTTCTTTTTATTAATCAGGCAGGGATTACCCTTTCTATCCCAGAACATAATTTTTCCGCTTGTAGGAGTATAGATTCCACTAAGCATATTAAACATTGTAGTTTTACCGGCACCGTTAGGACCAATCAAACCTGCAAGTTCACCTTCATAAAGTTCACATTCAAAACCACTTACAGCACGTAAACCACCGAAAACGATAGATACATCCGAAGCTTCCAAAATACGTTTTTTATTTTCTGACATTTTTTTCTACCCCCTTGCTGCCTTTCTTTCCAAAGTTTTTGAAAAAAGCAAAAAGAGCTTCAAAAGAAAATTCTTTTGTTCCTAAAAGTCCCTGTGGTCTGAAAATCATTACAATAATCAAAACAACTGGATAAATCAAAAGTCTGAAGTCTTTCAAGAATCTTAAAACTTCCTGAAGGAATGTCAAAACATAAGCTGCAAGAATTGCACCTGTTGTTGATCCCATTCCACCTAATACAACAAAGATCAAATAATCGATACTTTTTGTAAACGATGCCTGGTCAGGTTTAATAAATCCGATACGGCTGACATAAAGAGCACCGCCAATACCTGCAACAAATGATGCAATGACAAAACCAATCATCTTATATTTGAATACACCAATACCATTTGCATTTGCTGCAACTTCATCTTCACGTACAGCAAGAATAGCGCGTCCGTAAGTTGAACGAATAAAGTTCTGAAGAAGAATGATTATTAAAATCAAAATTCCAGTAATAACAAAGAATGCAGGACCATCAAAGAATGTGAGAGTTGTATTAAACTGCTTTCCATTTGGCCCACCAGTAAGATCCTTTAAGTTAACAAGTACGACACGAATGATTTCACCAAACGCAAGAGTAACGATTGCAAGGTAGTCCCCTTCAAGTCTCAATGTAGGGAATCCAATCAGGAATCCAAAGAATGCTGTAATCAAAGCAGCAAGTATAATTGAAACTGGAAGAGGCAAATGAGCCATGTCAGTCAATAAAATTGTGGCATAACCACCAAGGGCCATAAAACCAGCCTGACCCAAAGAAAGCTGACCTGTAATACCACAAATAATATTTACACTCAAAGCCATAATTGCGTTAATAGCACACATAATCAAAATCTGAGCACTATAACCATCAAGCAAATTAATCTGAATCAACACAAAAGGAACTACAGCAGCAACAATTGCAAGAGCTCCCGGAAGTACAACTTTATTAACAAAATTTTTTTTGTTCATATTTTCCTCCTTAAACCTTTACAACTGTTTTCTTGCCAAGAATACCCGTAGGTTTAACAAGAAGAATTAAAATCAGAATACCAAATGAAATTGCATCTGCATAGGCAGAAGGTCCATATCCTTTAACCAAAGTTTCTGTAACACCCAGAAGTAAACCACCAATCATCGCACCAGGTATGGAACCGATACCACCAAGAACTGCAGCAACAAAGGCTTTTAGACCAGGCATATAACCCATTGTTGGATCAATCATCGGATAAGCTGTTGCATAAAGAACACCGGCAGCACCTGCAAGCATAGAACCAATTGCGAATGTAAGTGAAATTGTTTTATTTACATTAATTCCCATTAAGCTTGCTGCTGGCATGTCAAACGAAACAGCACGCATTGCTTTACCAACCTTTGTATAATTTACAATGATTGTTAAAACAATCATCAATATAACACTAGCAACAATAACAAGGGCCTTAATACCATCAATTTGTACTGCCCCCAAATTGATTGGAGTAACCTTTACAGTTGGAAACTGACGTGGATCTGGACCAACAAATGGAAGTACACGCATCAAATTCTGTAAAATCAATTCAACAGCAATTGCAGTAATAAGTGAATTCAAACGAGGAGCATTTCTTAAAGGACGATAAGCAAGCTGTTCAATCCCCATACCCAAACATGCACTGAAAACCATCGCAGTGAATATCGCTAAAATAAAACCAAAAGGAGTTGGACCAACAGCAACAAGAATAAAATAAGCCGCATAAGAGCCCATCATCATAATGTCGCCATGGGCAAAGTTAATTAACTTAACAATTCCATAAACCATTGTATATCCCAAAGCAATTAATGCGTAAATGCTTCCAAGAGATAGACCATTTATTAACTGTTGAAAAAAGATAGATAAACTAGTCAAAACAACCTCACTTTTTTAACTGCCTACAATACTAATTACAGGTAGCATCAAAATTAACAATCTATTTTATACTATTTTTGCATTTTTTACAATTAAAGGCATATCCAAGTACAAAAAAAGCCGCTTCGAAAAAATTCCGAAACGGCTTTTATTAAATATAAAAATTATACTTATGGATTAACAGTTGTTTTATAAACTGTCTTCAATGTACCATCATCATCTTTAACAATCTCAAGCATAACTGCAGATTTGATAGGGTTACGTTTTTCATCAAATGTAAGATGACCTGTTACGTAGTCTCCATTTGTAGCTTTAAGAGCTTCTTTAACTGCAGTTGCATCATCAGAACCTGCTTTGATGATAGCATCTTTCAAGATATATACAGAATCATATCCGAGAGCTGCAAATGAGTTAGGATCTTTGCTATATTTATCATTGAATTTCTTTACAAATGCCTGAACAGCTGGGTCTGTTGAGTCTGTTGCATAGTGGTTTGAATAGAAACCATTAAGAACTTCAGCAGAAGAGTTACCAAGAATTCCATCCCAACCATCGGCACCTACGATAGGAGCTTCGATTCCCTGTGCTCTGAGCTGTTTAGCAATCAAAGCAACAACATTGTAGTAGTCTGGGAGATAAACAACGTCAGGATTAGCAGATTTGATTTTTGTCAACTGTGCATTGAAATCTTTATCATTTGTTGTATATGCTTCTTTTGCAACAATCTTTCCACCAGCCTGTGTAAATGCAGCTTCAAAGTTTTCTGTAAGTCCTACAGAATAATCGTTACCTGTATCATAAAGAATGGCAGCTGTTTTTGCATTCAAGGTTTCAGCAGAGAATTTTCCACCTACTCTACCCTGGAATGGATCAATAAAACATGCACGGAAAATATAATCTCCAGCATCAGTAATTGCAGGAGCTGTAGCAGCTGGAGCAATCTGAACAACTTTCTGAGCCTGTGCACGATTTGTAATAGCCTGTGTACAACCAGATGTCAATGAACCAATAATAATTTTTGCGCCATCTTTAGATGTAAGTTTCTGATAAGCATTAACTGTTTTATCAGGATTTCCTTCATCATCTTCACTGATCAATACAACGTTCTTACCATTAATTCCGCCTGCAGCATTAATCTCTTCAATTGCGAGGTCAATACCATTTTTACATTCAACGCCGTAAACAGCAACTGCTCCTGAAAGTGGGAAAATACCACCGATTTTAATTTCATTTGTTTCTTTAGCGCCACAAGATGTCAAAGCCAAAAGTGCAGCCATTACAAATGAACCAATAACTGATTTTTTCATGTCAGCCTCCTTTTTTATTTGAATGAACTTAAGTGTAAGAAAGTTCATTAATTTACATATACTTCATAAAATTAGTGTATTTTTACCTTATTTGCAATATAGAAACAAACAAAATTGGTAAATTGAATAGAAATTCACTCATTTATATGTTTAATTTAAAATAAAACAGCCACTCTGAATAACTAGAGTGGCCTACATAAGGATTAGCTTAAAATGCTATTATGCTTCAGCTGAAGCTTCAGCAGCAGGAGCATCTGCAGCAGGTGCAGCTACTTTTGCAGCTTTTCTTTCCTTATTTTTAAGGTTTGCGTTACAGAATTTACAAACTTTAACTTTGTTTCCATCAATTTCTTTTTCATAAAGAACTTTGATGTTTTCGTTGCCACATACTGGACATTTTCCACGTCCATGAGCTACCTGACCACGAATTCCTGTTCCACGATGTGATTTAGACATATTCTACTCCTTAATTATTTTGCTGCTTTTGGAGCGGCTGTCTTAGCTTTCTTTTCCGAAGCTTCCGAATCCAAATTGTAGTCAACCAATTCAAGAATTACTACATCTGCTGCGTCTCCCTGACGGAATCCGAGTTTAAGTACTCTTGTGTAACCACCATTGCGATCCTTCATGCGTGGACCAATTTCTGTAAAGAGTTTATTAAGAACTTTTTCATCCTGAATAAACTTAGCAGCTTCGCGGCGATTGTGTACACTGTCTACTTTACTTCTTGTGATGAGTTTTTCAGCGGCTCTACGAACTTCCAAAGCTTTTGCTTTAGTTGTTGTAATACGTTCAAATCTCAAAAGTGAAGTAACCATGTTACGAGTCATTGCACGACGATGTGCTGTTGTGCGTGAAAGGGGATTAAAACCAACTTTATGATTCATCTGATTCTTCCTTCTTCTTATTCATGTTAACAGCATTCTTGAGATGGCTGTAATCAGTCATACCAAGAGTAAGGTTCCACTCTAAGAGTTTTTCCTTAATTTCTGTTAAACTTTTCTTACCAAAGTTTCTTGTTTTAGCGATATCGTCTTCTGTTTTCTTTGTAAGTTCACCAATTGTGCGAATATTTGCATTCTTAAGACAATTTGATGATCTAACTGAAAGTTCAAGTTCTTCAACTGGAGTATTAAGAAGATTACGAACTCTTTCGTCACCTTCATCCAATTCATCACCACTTGATACATCACTATCATTAAAGTTTACGAAAATTGAGAAGTGATCCTTCGCAATTTTAGCAGCTTCAGCTAATGCATCATCTGGAGCAATTGTACCGTCAGTCCAAATCTCTAAAACCAACTTATCATAGTCATTTCTCTGTCCGACACGACAAGGTTCAATAGCAAATTTTACCTTGCGAACAGGGGCAAAGATAGCATCCATTGGGATTGTATTTACATCTTCAATGTAATGCTCGTTTGTTTCTGCTGGGACATATCCTCTGCCGAAATCTACCTGAATTTCCAAATCGATACGAGCTTCATCCATCATTGTGAATACAAGCTGATCTTTTGTCATAATTTCAAGCTGACCTTCTTTAGCAAAGTCATCAGATTTTACAACACCAGGTCCTTTAAATTCATAAAGGATAGTATCCTGTTCAATGTCCTCTGGGAGTCGCAAACGGATCTGTTTCAAGCTGTTCAACACTTCTTCTGTATCTTCAGCAATATGAGGAATTGCTTCAAATTCACTAGAAATAATATGTGGAACACCATTAGCATCATAAGATGTAATGCGTACAGAAGAAATTGCATATCCCTGAATACTAGAAAGAAGAACACGACGAAGTGTATTACCTACAGTTGTTCCAAATCCAGTTTCAAATGGAGAAGCAGTAAACTTTCCATAGTTTGCATTATTCTCAAGGTGCTCAAATGTAATGCTTTTTGGACGTTTAAATCCTTTGAGCAGATTTTTGCGAGCCATCTAAACTCCTTATCTCCAGTAGTCACCTACTTAGAGCTGTTCATTTAATTATCAGCTAAATCAAATCTTGTTCTGCAAAGTATACTTCTACAAACAAAACCTGACCCAGAAGCCTCATAAAACATTTTTATAATTTTATTAGCTTCGCACTTTCCTATCTTACAGAAAACTGCAAGATAAGTACCAACTATCAAACAAATACTCAATTATTAATTGAAGTATTTGATTAGATAGTTTTACTACTACATACGGCGAGTCTTACGAGGTCTACATCCATTGTGTGGAATAGGTGTAACATCAGAAATTGATTTAACCTTGAGACCTAAAGCACCAAGAGAACGGATAGCGTTTTCGCGTCCTACTCCAGGTCCTTTTACAAATACATGAACTTCGCGTAAGCCGTAGCTTACTGCCTTCTGAACAGCTGTTTCAGCAACAGACTGTGCGGCAAATGGAGTTGATTTTTTTGCTCCACGGAATCCGAGACCACCTGAAGAAGCCCATGAAAGAGCATTTCCCTTCAAGTCTGTAATTGTTACGATAGTGTTGTTGAAAGTTGCCTGGATATAGACATTTCCTTCATATACACTCTTCTTTTCTTTTCGCTTTTTTACAACAGCCACTTAACTTACCTCCGCCTTATGCCTTTTTCTTGTTAGCAACAGTCTTTTTCTTACCCTTGCGAGTACGAGAGTTAGTGCGTGTACGCTGACCACGAACAGGAAGTCCTTTTCTATGGCGCAATCCACGATAACAACCAATATCCATAAGACGTTTGATGTTAAGACCGATTTCTGAGCGAAGACGTCCTTCAACTTTATATTCTGCGTCGATTACTTCGCGCAATTTTCCCAAATCATCCTGAGAAAGGTCATTAGCCATTGCATTTGGATCAATTTTTGCTTTTTCACAAATAGCCAAAGCTGATGAACGGCCAATACCATAAATATAAGTTAAAGCAATACTTACATGTTTATTAGGGAGGTCAACTCCCGCAATTCGAGCCATCTATTACTCCTTGAGCTTAGCCCTGGCGCTGCTTATGTTTTGGGTTTTCACAAATGATACGAACAATGCCGTTTCTTTTGATTACCTTACACTTATCGCAAATGGGCTTTACGCTGGTTCTTACTTTCATAAAAGTCCCCCTAGAAAATGTGATACATTTCTATCGATTATGGCAATTCGCAATGAACTACAATCGAGTTTGATAAATATATCACAATTTTCTATTTTTAATCTACTGGTATTTCAAAAAATCTAGAGATTTCTTGAGCGAATCTTACCTTTCTTAATAAATCCATCCTGATGATGCATCTTAAGAAGAGCTTCGATCTGAGCCATTGTATCTGTTGCAACACCAACCATGATGATCAATGAAGTTCCACCCATCAAATGTGTGATAGCAGATGGGAACTTAAAGATAATCTGGATTACTGTAGGAATTACAGCAATTAATGCAAGGAACAATGAGCCAGGGAATACCAGTCTGTTCAATATTTTCTGCAGAGTAGATTCTGTTTTGTCTGCACTTATACCAGGGATGGATCCACCATTTTCTCTGATCTGCTTTGCAATTTCTGTAGGGTTCAGTGTTACCTGAGTGTAGAAGTATGCAAAGAAGACAATAAGTACAACCAACAAAATGTTATAAACCCAGCCATTAGGATTCAAAAGACTTGATAAAGCCTGAACCCATTTAGGAGCACTTTCACCCTTAGATGCTACAGATGAAATAATCTGCATTGGCAAAGTTAAGAATGAAGAAGCAAAAATCAAAGGAATAACATTTGAAGGATTAACCTTAAACGGAATATATGTACTCTGACCGCCATACATCTTTCTGCCTACTACGCGTTTAGCATAGTGAACAGGAATCTTTCTCTCGCCACCTTCTTCGAAAGCAACGAGGGCAATTACTACTATATAGATAATAAGAGCAGCAATTACGAACATAAAGTTGATAGTACCATTCTGAACACCCTGAACAAGCTGACTAATAGCATCAGGAATACGAGCTACGATTCCGGCAAAGATCATGATTGAAATACCATTACCAATACCACGAGCTGTAATCTGATCACCAAGCCAAACTGTAATCATGGATCCAGTTGTTACTGTCAAAATCGCAAGAGCCTTGAATGCAAGTTCATTGTTAAGTGAAATTACACCAATATTCTTTGCATATTCTGTCACAGCAAATGACTGAATAAGACAAACAATAATTGTACCAACTCTTGTCCACAATGCAAACTTCTGCTGTCCACCGTCTTCCTGTACTGCACGTTTAAGTGATGGGAAAACAATTAACAAAAGCTGCAAAATAATCTGTGTTGAAATGTAAGGCATTACACCAAGCATAAACACAGAAAAGTTAGAGAATGCTCCACCAACAAAGAAGTCCATATAACTAGCAAAAGCATTACTCTTATTCTGGGCTAATAAATTTTCAAAGTATTCAATAAGAGCCTTAGCATCTATGCCCGGAATTGTTAAAACACAACCCAAGCGATAGATAGCCAAAATAGCAAGTGTGAACAAAAGTCTGTTGCGAAGTTCTTTTACTTTGAACATATTAGCTAATGTGTTGCCTGCCATTTATTAACTCCAGTCTTAGTCTTTCTTTTCAGCTGTAAGTGTTACTGATCCACCAGCTTTTTCGATTTTATCTTTAGCTGATGCAGAAATCTTATCTACATTGAAAGAAAGTTTCTTTGTAATTTCTCCATTACCAAGAATCTTTACAAGTGGATTTACTCCCTTCAAAAGACCTTTAGCAGCGAGAGTTTCTTTATTTACAGTTTCGCCATCAGAATATTTTGCATTAATGTCTGCAACATTTACACAAGCATATTCTTTCTTAAATGGATAGTTAGAGAAACCTCTCTGAGCAATACGACGGAACAAAGGCATCTGACCACCTTCAAAACCGATGTATACTTTTCCACCTGAACGAGACTGCTGACCTTTGTTACCGCGTCCTGCAGTAGAACCACGGCCAGAAGAAGAACCACGGCCTACTCTTCTGTCCTTTTTATTAGCTCCATAAGGGGCTGTCAAAATTGGATTGTAATCTGCCATAATTAGATCTCCTCTACCTTAACCATGTGTGCTACAGCAGCAACCATACCGCGGATAGCAGGTGTATCTTCCTGTACAACTGAAGAACTGATTTTCTTCAAACCAAGGCTGCGAACTGTTGCAACTTTAGATGGTTTCTGACCAATTGTACTTTTTGTAAGTGTAATCTTAAGTTTTGCCATCGATTAACCCCACAACTCATCCAGAGTTTTACCTCTGTTCTTTGCGATAGTGCCGGCATTCATCATGTGTTCAATTGCATCGAATGTAGCACGAACAACGTTCATTGAAGTACGTCCACCCAATGATTTTGAGAGAACATCTGTTGCTCCAGCTGCTTCGAGAATTGCACGAACTGCACCACCGGCAATAATACCAGTACCTGAACAAGCAGGTTTCAAAAGAACTGATGAACTCTTGTATTTTCCAATGATGTCATGTGGAATTGTACCATTCTTAATAGGGAATGTAACAAGATTCTTCTTAGCCTTATCAATACTCTTTTTAATTGCTTCAGATACATCATTAGCTTTACCAAATCCATATCCTACACGACCATTGTGATCGCCAACAACAGTAAGAGCAGAGAAAGACATACGACGTCCACCTTTTACTGTTTTACAAGTTCTTTTGAGAGTTACGAGTTTTTCTACAAACTCTTTTTCTCTTGGATCTTTATCAAAATTCTTCTGGTGTTCCATAGTGTCTCCTAGAATTGGATTCCCGCATTGCGAGTTCCATCTGCAAGGGCCTTTACAACACCGTGATAGAGATATCCGTTACGATCGAATACGATCGAAGTAATATTCTTATCCTTAAGGCGTGCACCCAGTGCTTCACCGAGCTTTGTAGCACCTTCAGCATTAGGCTTAAGTGCTGCAAATTCTTTTTCCATTGTTGAAATTGAAGCGAGAGTTTTTCCCTCATCATCATTAATTACCTGTACAAAAAGGTTCTTGTTGCTTCGAGTTACTGTCATGCGTGGGCGTTCAGCTGTACCATAAACAGACTTACGAATATGAATCTTTCTGTGAAGGCGTTTTCTGTTTTTGTCATTCAGTTTCTTAAACATATAGCTTCACCTTATTTAACACCAGTCTTACCGACTTTACGTCTAATAACTTCATTATCATAACGAATACCTTTTCCTTTGTAAGGTTCAGGCATACGCAATGTGCGAAGCTGCGCACTGAATTCACCAACACGCTGCTTATCAATACCAGAAATTGTTACTTTTCCGCTAGGATCAGCAGTTACTGTAAGACCTTCAGGAATAATTGCAACGAAATCACTTGAATAACCAAGGTTCATTACAAGTTCTTTTCCTTTTACTTCTGCACGATAACCTACACCATTAATAACAAGAGTCTTTGAGTAACCAGAAGTTACACCAACTACCATGTTGTTAATAAGTACACGGTAAAGACCGTGTGCAGCATTAGCTGCTTTAGAATTATCAACAGGGTTTACTACGATTTCTGTACCTTTTACTTCAACAGTTACTTTGTTACCGATGTTCTGTTTAAGTTCGCCTTTTGGGCCTTTAACCGTTACAACTCCATCTGCAACATTAATAGTTACACCTGCTGGAACAGCAATAGGGAGTTTACCAACTTTTGACATACTTTCCTCCTATTACCAGATAGTGCAAACTAATTCACCGCCAACCTGTTTTTCTGCTGCTTTTTTACCTGTTGTAACACCAGAAGAAGTTGAAACGATAACTGTACCATAACCGTTATAAACGCGTGGTAAGTCTTTGTAGCTAGAGTAAACGCGACGACCAGGTTTTGAGATCTTTTCAAGACCATGGATTACTGGAGCGTTTGCCTCATCATATTTCAAGAAGATACGGATAACCGATTTGTTATCTTCCTGTACTTTTTTGAAGTTTTTAATATAACCTTCAGTTTTCAGGATTTTCACGATTTCAAGCTTAAGCTTTGAAACAGGTATATCTACCTTTTCGTGGCGGGCCTGTGCCGCATTACGGATCTTTGTGAGCATGTCTGCTACTGGATCTGATGCACTCATATTCTTTCTCCTACCACTACCAACTAGATTTTGTTACACCTGGTAACAATCCTTCACTTGCATACTTACGGAAGCAAAGACGACACATCTTAAACTTTCTTAAGTATCCTCTTGGACGTCCGCAAAGCTGACAGCGGTTGTATTCACGTGTGCTGTACTTCTGCTTGCGAGCAGCCTTAATAATCATAGATTTCTTAGCCATAGTTTCTTCTCACCTACTTTCTGAAAGGCATGTTAAACTTGGTAAGCAAAGCTTTTGCTTCAGCATCTGTCTTTGCACTAGTTACTACAGTGATGTTCATACCAGCAATCTTAGTGATTTTATCAAAGTCGATTTCTGGGAAGATAATCTGTTCAGTAATACCAAATGAGAAATTGCCGTGTCCATCAAAGCCAGTAGCTTTGATACCGCGGAAATCCTTAACGCGTGGTAAAGCAACATTAATTAAGCGATCCAAAAATTCATACATTGTTGCACCGCGCAATGTTACCATAACGCCTACTTCTGCACCCTCACGAAGTTTGAAGTTAGCAATGCTTTTCTTTGCTCTTGTCTTGACAGCTTTCTGTCCAGTAATCTGAGTAAGATCAGTTACTGCAGCGTCAAGAAGTTTCTTATTAGTGAGAGCTTCGCCAACACCCATGCTTACGATGATTTTCTTGATAGCAGGGATCTGCATTGGTGTTGTGTAATTAAACTCTTTATAGAGTTCTTTTGCGATAGTGTCATTATAGACTTTCTTAAGCCGAGGTATGTAATTTGCCATTACAATTTTTCTCCACATTTGCGGCAAACACGAACTTTCTTGTCGCCGTCAAGCTTATAACCAATTCTTGTAGGACCGCATTTTTTACATACGATAGCTACATTAGAAATATTAAGAGGAGCTTCGATCTCAGCGATACCGCCCTGATCCTGCTGGCTTCTCTTTCTCATTGCCTTTTTAACAATGTTAATACCAGATACAATTACTGCATTTTTAGCAGGAAGAACGCGAACAACATTACCTGTTTTTCCCTTATCTTTTCCTGCAATTACCTGTACTGTATCGTCCTTACGGATTTTGAATTTCTTTTCCATATTCAATTCCTCTTAGAGAACTTCTGGAGCAAGTGAAATGATTTTCATGAAATCTTTATCACGAAGCTCACGAGCTACAGGTCCAAAAATACGTTTTCCAACTGGGTTTTTAGAATCGTCAACGATAACACAAGCGTTATCATCGAAACGAATGTAAGTTCCATCTGGACGGCGGTATTCTTTCGCCTGACGAACGATTACTGCCTTCTTTACTGAACCCTTTTTAATAGTAGATGTAGGAATTGCATCCTTAATAGCTACTACTACGATGTCACCGATACCTGCATAACGACGGTGTGAACCGCCAATTACTTTAATACACTGAGCGATTTTAGCACCAGAGTTATCAGCAACTGTCATACATGACTGCATTTGAATCATACTTCTAACTCCTTAACTTATTTTGCGCGTTCAATGATTGATTCGAGGCGCCAGCACTTATCTTTGCTGAGTGGGCGACTTTCAACGATCTTAACAGTATCTCCGATGTGAGCTTCATTCTTTTCATCATGAGCCTTACACTTCTTTGAACTTGTTACATATTTTTTGTAAAGACGGTCCATTTTCTTTGTAGAAACTGTAACTACGATAGTTTTATCCATCTTATCGCTTGTTACGATTCCAACATAAGAACGTTTACCAACTTTAGTTTTAGCATTTGCTTCCACGAGTCAACTCCTACTTATTTGCTTCAGCAGCTTTTTTCTGCTGAATGAACGTATTCAAACGTGCGATTTCACGACGAAGAAGACGTTTTTCCATTGGGTTATCTACATGGGCGATTACCATTTTGAAACGCAAATCCATATACTTCTGTTTAAGCTCATCGCGACGAGCAACAAGTTCAGCATAAGACAGTTCTTTGTCATTTTTTTTGTTTGATTTAGCCATCTTATTCCTCCTTAGTCTTTTGTCGGCTTATAAGCTATCTTTGTTACGATTGGGAGTTTGCTTGATGCAAGACGAAGTGCTTCTTCAGCAATCTTAATGTCTACTCCACCAATTTCGAACAAAATCATTCCTGGTTTGATATTTGCAGCCCAGAATTCTGGAGCACCTTTACCTTTACCCATACGAGTTTCGGCAGGTTTCTTAGAAATAGGCTTATCAGGGAATACACGAATCCAAACATGTCCTTTGCGTTCAAGCTTACGGTTGATCGCAACACGGGCAGCTTCGATTACACGTGCATTCAACCAGACTGGTTCCATTGCTACGAGAGCAATATCACCAAAATCTACATAATTATCACGTGTGGCAAAACCATGCTGTCTACCACGCTGCACCTTACGGTGCATTACTCTTTTAGGTGCAAGAGCCATAGTTTAACTCCTTTCCTTTGCAGAAGCTTCAGCTCTATCTGCAGCCGGACGAGAAGATCTTTCTCTACGTGGCTTTCTTACAAGCTGTCCTGCATCTTCATTCTGTTCGTGACCATAGTTCATACCATTGTAAACCCAAACTTTAACACCGATTTTTCCGTATGAAGTAAGAGCTTCGTACAAGCTATAATCAATGTCTGCTCTGAGAGTATGAAGAGGAACACGTCCCTCTTTGTGTTCTTCAGAACGACACATTTCAGCTCCACCAAGACGGCCAGAAAGACGAATCTTAATTCCCTGAGCACCACCACGCATTGCATTGCTGCAAGCCTGTTTAAGAGCTTTACGGAATGAAGCGCGTCCCTGAAGCTGACGACCAACATTTTGAGCAATCAAAGAAGCGTTCACATCAGCACGTTTAATTTCTTTAATCTTAATCTGAACTTTCTTTGTAAGCTGTTTCTGGATGTCTGTGCTAATCTTTTCGATTGTAGCACCTTTAACACCAATAATAACACCTGGGCGTGCTGTATGAATTACAATTGTAACACGCTGTGGGTGACGAACAATTTCGATTTCTGCAATGTCTGCATTTTTGCATTCTGGAAGATCAGAGACCAATTTACGGATCTTGAAGTCTTCGAGAACGAGGTCTGCATATTCACGAGGATCTGCATACCAGCGAGACTGCCATGTCTTGTTAATTCCAAGACGCAAACCGATAGGATTTACTTTCTGTCCCACTTTTTATTCCCCCGCCTTTTCGTCAACTACGACTGTAATATGGCACATTCTTTTCAAAAGCTGGTCAGCTCTACCACGAGCGCGGAACCAAACTCTCTTAAGTCTTGGACCTTCGTCAATACGAATTTCCTTAACATACAACATATCTTCGTCTAACTTGCTATTAGCTACAAGAGCATTAGCCATTGCAGATTTCAATGTTCCGCGAATGAGCTTTGCACCTTTCTGTGGCATATTTTCAAGAATTGCCATAGCTTCTGAACAAGGCTTCTGATTAATTACATGAGCTACAGGGCGAACCTTTGTAGGTGATGCAATCAAGAATTTAGTAGTGGCTACATAACCTTTTTTTACTGTCATTTTATCCACTCCTACTTACCAGCTTTTTTATCAGTACCGCCATGACCACGGAATGTACGTGTAGGAGCAAACTCGCCAAGTTTATGACCAACGAGCTGTTCTGTTACGTAAACAGGTACCCATGACTTACCATTGTATACAGAAATAGTATTTCCTACCATTTCAGGAATAATTGTAGAACAGCGAGAATATGTTTTAACCATTTTCTTATCAGCTGCTTCAACTTTATTCATTTCTAATACCTTTTTGTAAAGGCTTTTCTCTACAAAAGGTCCTTTTTTAACAGATCTTGACACAGTTATCTCCTAGACTACTTCTTTCTACGAGAAACAATGAAACGACTTGAAGTCTTTCTCTTGTTTCTTGTTTTATAGCCTTTACAAGGCTGTCCCCATGGAGTAACAGGGTTACGTCCTTTACCTGCGCCTTCACCACCACCAAGTGGATGATCAACTGGGTTCATAGCCATACCACGAACAGTAGGTCTAACACCCATCCAGCGTCTGTGTCCTGCTTTACCGAGCTGAACGTTCATGTGTTCTTCGTTACCAACAATACCGATTGTTGCATAACACTTAGCGTTTACACGACGAAGTTCGCTTGATGGAAGACGGATTGTTACATAATCGCCTTCTTTAGCAGCTACAAGTGCACTAGCACCTGCAGAACGAGCAAGCTGTCCACCACGACCGATTGTAAGTTCAATATTATGTACAGTGAAACCTACTGGAATAGCTGAAAGTGGAAGTGCGTTTCCTACTGTAGGAGCTGCATTTTCACCAGCCATAATTTTCTGTCCAACTGTAAGGCCTTTTGGTGCAATGATATATCTCTTGTCACCATCAGCATAATAAATCAAAGCAATATTTGCACTGCGGTTTGGATCATATTCGATTGACTTAACAGTTCCAGGAATACCATGTTTATTACGTTTAAAATCAATATCACGATATCTCTGTTTGTGTCCGCCACCCTGATGACGTACAGAAATACGACCACCAGCGCCACGTCCGGCATGAGATTTTTTTCCTGACACCAAAGTTTTTTCGGGTCTGTCAGTTGTCAGTTCATCTCTTACCAAGTCAATACGTGTTCGAGTACCTGCAGTAATTGGCTTAAATATTTTAAGAGCCATTTTCTTCCCCTTAATTTTTAGTTAGGCTTATACGCCTTCGAACACTTTAATTGTTTCGCCTTTGGCTAAACGCACAATGGCTTTTTTGTAACTAGCTGTAAATCCAGGACGACCGCGAAGTCTTTTTTCCTTTCCACTTACATTCATAGTTGTACAAGAAACAACTTTTACGTTAAAAAGCTTACGTACTGCTTCCTTAATCTGTGTTTTTGTTGCATCTGGATGAACAACGAAAACATATTTGTCCTGTTCACGAAGGTTATTTGCTTTTTCTGAACTAACAGGTTTAATAAGAATGTCTTGATACATCATTATTTAGCCTCCTTTTCTTCAGCATAAAAATCAGAAAGATTCTTTGCAGCACCTTCAAGAAGAATAACCTTGCGTCCATAATATAAATCATGAGCACGAAGACGGTTATAAGACAAGAATGACAAATTAGGAATATTTCTTCCTGCCTGCTTGATTTTTGCATCATCATCTTTAAGGATGATTACTGTGCGTTCATCTTTAGCAAAGTTAGAAAGAATCTTAACCAAGTCCTTAGTCTTTCCGCTTTCAACAGTAAAATCTTCTACTACAGTGAGTCTGTCACTCTGAGCCTGAAGGCTGAGGATAGATTTCATTGCAAGGCGTTTTGCCTGTTTAGGGATAGCATAGCTAAAATCTCTAGGTTTAGGTCCAAAAATTGTACCGCCGCCAACTGTAATAGGTGACTTCTTATCACCACGACGAGCGTTACCTGTTCCCTTCTGTTTATAAGGTTTAGCGTTTGATCCGTGTACTTCTGCACGACCTTTTGTACATGCAGTACCAACACGCATATTTGCTAATTCATTGTTAATTGCGTAATAAATTACGTCTTCATTTACTGGAAGACCGAATACTTTATCATCAAGTGAAATAGTACGCAGTTCTTTTCCATCAGTTGAATATACTTTCTTTTCCATATTCTAATTCCTCTGATTATTTCTTTACTGCGGACTTCACGATAAGTGTGCAGTCTTTGTTACCTGGAACGGCACCTTTTACCAAGATTACCTTCAATTCTGGGTCAACTTTTACAATACGAAGATTCTGTACTGTAATACGATCAAATCCCATACGTCCAGGCATCTTTACGTTTTTGAAACAGTGTCCAGGAGTAGTACAAGATCCTGTACCACCGGCTTCTCTATGGAACTTAGAACCATGTGTAGCACGTCCACCATGGAAGCCCCATCTCTTCATTACACCCTGGAATCCCTTACCTTTAGATGTTGCTGTAACATCGAGGAAGCGAACGCTGTTAAAAAGTTCAACACCAATCTGGTCTCCAACTTTTACTTCAGCTTCGAAGTTACGGAATTCTTTCAATGTTCTTTTTGGTGTAACATTGTCTTTGAACTGTCCGGCATATGCTTTACTTACTTTAGAAGCTTTAAGATCTTCCAAACCAAGTACTACAGCATCGTAACCGCAGTTTTCTTTTGTCTTTGTAGCAACAACCACATTTGGTTCAACGCGGATCACGGTGACTGGTGTCAAATTGCCGCTTTCGTCGAAAACCTGGGTCATTCCCACTTTCTTTGCGATCAGACCTTTCATTCTGATTCTCCTTAATTCTTGAAAAGTAACTTTCCAGTGTTAGCCCTGGAATACTTTCCATTTAATTTCTTGGCCGCCATCCCAGATCCAGGGGACCGTACCACAACAGCAATCAAAAAAGACTTACTGTTTAATTTCTACATCTACACCGGCTGGCAACTCAAGCTTCATCAATGAGTCCATTACTTCTGATGAAGGTTCAAGAATGTCAATAAGGCGTTTATGTGTACGCATTTCGAACTGTTCACGTGACTTTTTGTTTACGTGAGGTGAACGAAGTACAGTTACCTTGTTGATTCTTGTAGGAAGTGGAATAGGTCCTGAAACCTTTGCTCCAGCTTTCTGAACTGTCTGCACGATGGCTTTTGCACTCTGATCGATCAACTCAACATCAAATGCTCTGAGTCTGACACGAATCTTTCCGTTAGCCATTTATGTACTCCTAATTTTGAAACAGGCAGGTATTGCTACCTTCCTGTTTCAAGAATAATTAACTATTCTATGATCTTTGTTACCTGTCCAGAAGCGATTGTACGACCGCCTTCACGGATAGCGAGTTTAAGACCTTCGTCCATAGCGATTGGGTGAATAAGTTCACCGATGATTTTTACGTTATCGCCTGGTTTAACCATGTCTGTTCCAGCTTCAAGATTTACTGTACCAGTAATATCTGTTGTACGGAAGTAGAACTGTGGACGATATCCAGAGAAGAATGGTGAGTGACGTCCACCTTCTTCACTTGAAAGAACGTAAATCTGAGCTTCGAATTTTGTATGTGGCTGAATTGTTCCAGGAGCAGCAAGAACCTGTCCACGGATAACATCTTTCTTTTCAATACCACGAAGGAGGATACCTACGTTATCACCAGCCTGACCCTGATCAAGAGTCTTCTGGAACATTTCGATACCTGTTACTGTTGATTTAACTGTAGGACGGATACCTACAATTTCAACTTCCTGTGACATGTTTACAACACCACGTTCGATACGTCCTGTTACTACAGTACCACGACCAGAAATTGTGAAGATATCTTCGATTGGCATCAAGAATGGTTTTGATTCATCACGAACTGGATCGTCGAACCATGTATCCATAGCTGTGAGCAATTCTTCGATACAAGCTGTGTTAGCTGGATCAGAAGATTCGTTCAATGCTTTGAAAGCAGATCCCTTGATAATAGGAGTTTCAGCAGAGAATCCATAAGATACAAGTGTATCTTTAACGTCTTCTTCACAAAGTTCAAGCATATCTGGGTCTGCGATATCAGCTTTGTTCAAGAAAACAATAATCTTTGGTACACCTACCTGACGAGCGAGGAGGAGATGTTCTTTTGTCTGAGGCATTACACCGTCAGTACCAGCAACTACGAGTACAGCACCATCCATCTGAGCAGCACCAGTAATCATGTTCTTTACATAGTCGGCATGTCCTGGACAGTCAATGTGTGCGTAGTGTCTCTTGTCTGACTGATATTCCAAGTGACGAGTGTTGATTGTGATACCACGTTCCTTTTCTTCTGGAGCGTTATCGATTTCGTCATACTTGAGTACTTTGTCACCATATTTGTTACCACAGTATGTTGTGATAGCAGCTGACAAAGTTGTCTTACCATGGTCTACGTGACCGATAGTACCAACGTTCATGTGAGGTTTTGTTCTTACGAACACTTCCTTAGCCATGTTTTTCTCCTTACCGGCACTCTTTGAAGCTACCGGCATTCAAAATAATATTTTTTTGTGTTGCACTTTAAGCCAGAATAGCGATCTTTAAACTAAAAGAACAACCATTCGCATACACATTTAATAGCGTTTTTATTGAAGAGATTAGTAGTAATCGGGAAAGGAATTATTCAAAACCTGCACTTACAGTATTTTATTTGAATAATTCTCACAAAACATTTCATCTATTCGAAATGTTATGGCCGGTACCACCTATCATCATCAAGAAAATCACATTGATGACTGGTCTGGCATCCTGGAGCCTGGCAGTTACTAGCTGCAGCAGAAACCCTTAATGCTTTGTAGTCATAGTCGCCACCAACGATGGCAACATCCATTCAAGGGTCGTAAAAATCTGAATCCCACCTCACGATAGCAAACTTTACGATTTTACCGGATTAAATCCGCCTGACTCTCAAAGAACCCATGAATTACCTATAATAAATAGACAGGTTCTATATTTATACATTTTTTTAGAATAAGTTTCAATACCTAAAACAATTTTTTTTCAATAAAAAAAGCACCTTAAACAAGGCACTTTTTAAGAAGTCAAACGGTAGAAAAGTAAACTTTCTACCGTTGTAAATACTACCAGCGGAAATGAGCAAAAGCTTTGTTAGCTTCAGCCATTTTGTGTGTATCTTCCTTCTTTTTGAATGCTGTACCAGTGTTATTGAAAGCATCCAAAAGTTCAGCAGAAAGTGTATCTGCCATTCCATGTCCGCTTCTCTTACGAGCAGCTTCGATGATCCAACGCATAGCAAGAGCTTCGCGACGAGCATCACGGATTTCTACTGGAACCTGATATGTAGCACCACCAACGCGGCGTGATTTTACTTCTACAACTGGCTTAACATTATCGAGAGCCTTAAGGAATACTTCCAAAGGTTCATTTCCTGTTTTAGCCTTAAGTTTGTCCATTGCTTCATAGATAATTTTTGTACAAGTATCTTTTTTTCCGTCAAGCATCATGCGTGAAACGAATTTTGAAACAACCTGACTATTATATTTTGCATCAGGCATAACTGGACGATTTACTGATTTCTTATGTCTTCCCATCTTAATCCTCCTCTATTATGCCTTTGGTCTCTTAGCACCATATTTAGAACGACCACGTTTGCGTCCTTCTACACCAAGAGTATCTTTTGTACCACGAATGATGTGATAACGTACACCTGGAAGGTCCTTAACACGACCACCACGGATTAAAACTACTGAGTGTTCCTGCAAGTTATGTCCAATACCTGGAATGTATGCAGTAACTTCAATACCATTTGACAAACGAACACGAGCTACTTTACGAAGAGCCGAGTTTGGTTTTTTTGGAGTAACAGTCATTACACGTGTACAAACACCACGTTTCTGTGGACAAGACTCAAGTGCGGGAGATTTGGTCCTGTTCGCAGCTGACTTACGTCCCTGACGAATCAACTGATTAATTGTAGGCATCTTAAAATGTCTCCTTTTATTATTACCCGGTCAGCACCCCGGTAAAAATTGCATAATAATCCCTAATGATAGGTTTGATAAGTTTACTGAATTTGAAAAATGAATTCAAGGGAATTTTTATGAATTTATTACGAATTCTGAATTTATACAATAAATTTAAAAAAGTATTTGTATACTACGGAAATTCCCATATATAATAGAAGATATGGCAACAATTGATCTTAATTTCTATTCAAACAGCTTATGCAGACACGTCACTGTAAAAGCAATTATTCCTATGGACAAATTCTCTCTCACAGGAGATGGTGAATGGGATAAAAAACCTTTTAAGACCCTTTACCTTCTTCACGGCGCTTTTGACGACCAGAACAGTTGGCTTAACAACTCCAGGATACTAAAATGGTCTTCAGAAAAAAATCTCGCCGTTATTATGCCTGCAGGAGAAAACATGTTTTTTCTTAATGCACCTGGCATAAACGGAGAACCTCGGCAAAGTTCTGTAGGCGAAGAATATAGTAAATTTATTGGTAAAGAACTGATTGAATTTACACGGGACATGTTTCCCCTGTCAAAAAAACGGGAAGATACTTTTATCGGTGGACTTTCTATGGGTGGCTACGGCGCAATCTATAACGGATGTCTTTATCACAAAACCTTTAGCCACATCGCCGCTCTTTCTCCAGCACTGATGATTGATGACGCGATTTCCTCTACATACAATAAAGCAATTATACTCAGAAACAGAGCATTTTTTGAAAGATTTTTTGGTAACCTTGAAAACCTAAAAGAAAGCGACCGTAATCTTTACTATTTAATAGAAAGATTGAAAAGCGAAAATGTAGAACTTCCAAAGATATATCTTACCTGCGGAAAAAACGATCACCTATTCAGCAGATGCGAAGATTTTGCATCATTCCTTATGAACCAGGGCACTGACTTCGTTTTTGAAAGAGGGATTGGAGATCATGATTGGGATTTTTGGGATGAATACATCAAGCATGTAATCGACTGGCTTCCACTCTGATTAACTTATAAAGCCATGGATTTTGTTAAATCTATGGCTTTTTTATTCAAAATATTGTCTTTTTTCTGTATTTTCCCTTAATTATTATACAAAAACCCTAAAAGTTGATGTAGAATATGTTTAATTCTTACAATTACATAGGAGAATCTACATTGACTTATTATGTAAACATTAACGCCGGAGAGGGTGGAAACGGAACAAAAGAAAGTCCGTTCAAAAAAATTCAGCAGGCTGCAGACATTGCACTGCCTGGCGACGAAGTAATTGTTGCTCCAGGTGTTTACCGTGAATATGTAAATCCAAAAAATGGAGGAACTGCAGACAAACCTATCGTTTACCGCAGCGAAACTCTTAAAGCAGCTCACATTACTGGTGCTGAATCAATCAAAAACTGGGAAAAAGTTGAAGGAAATGTTTATAAGGCAAGCGTTTCAAATTCAATTTTCGGAGACTACAATCCATTTACAACTCTCGTAAGTGGAGACTGGTTTATTGCTTACATGATTGCTCACACAGGTGATGTTTACCTAAACGGTAAATCTATGTATGAAGTAACAGAACTTGGAAAAGTAAAAAATCCTGAGATCTATAAAGCTTCATGGGATCAGGAATTTACAGTTTATACATGGTATACAGAACAGGACACTGCTAAAAATGAAACTGTTATCTATGCAAACTTCCAGGGAAAAGATCCTAATACAGAAGATGTTGAAATCTCTGTAAGACGAAACTGTTTCCTTCCTTCTGAAATGCATAAAGACTACATTACTCTTTCAGGATTTACAGTATCAAAAGCTGCTACTCAATGGGCTCCTCCAACAGCTTACCAGGATGGTATGATTGGCCCACACTGGTCTAAAGGCTGGGTAATTGAAAACTGCCATATCTTCGAATCTAAATGTTCTGGTATTTCTCTTGGTAAATATTACCAGGAAGGAAATGACAATAAATGGCTTCATAAAAAATATAAAGATGGTACACAGACACAGCGCGATTGTGTATGTATCGCACAGAATGACGGATGGTCTAAAGAAACTATCGGTTCACACACAGTTCGTGGCTGCGAAATTCATAACTGTGGTCAGACAGGTATTGTCGGACACATGGGCGGCGTTTTCTCTTTGATTGAAAACAACCATATTCACCACATCAACAACAAGCAAAATCTTGCCGGTGCTGAAATCGGGGGTATCAAAATGCATGCTGCTATCGATGTTATTTTCAGACACAACCATATTCACAACTGTACACGTGGAATTTGGCTTGACTGGCAGGCTCAGGGAACTCGCGTTACTCAGAACCTCTTCTACAACAACTGTTTACCAGAAAGCTACAACATGAACAAAGAAAGCCTTATTGGTGCCGCAGAAGATTTATTCATTGAAGTATCTCACGGGCCTACACTTGTTGATAATAACATCTTCCTTTCTGATAGAGCATTGAAACTTGCAACTCAGGGTGTTGCCTGTGTTCATAATATTATTGCCGGAGGATTTACAGCTGTTTCACTTGGTGTAAACAATGGTGCACCAAATCTTCCTTCACCACGCTATACACCAATCCATGTTCCACACGGAACAAACATTACTGGATTTATGTCATTCCTTCATGGTGACTGTTCATTCTTTAACAACATTTTCATTCAGCAGCCAATGCGTCCATTTATGAAAAAGACAATGGAAGGAATGAAAAAATCTGTTAAACAGGGTAAACAGGATTGGGACGATGGAAACATCATTACTGGAACAATTCAGTACGACAGCTATCCTACATTTGAAGAATGGGATGCACAGTTTGAAGGTTACTGTGGAATGGGTTCTGTTACAACTGACCGTTACTATTCTAAACTTCCAGTTTGGGCAAAAGGTAACGTTTACTTCAATGATGCAAAACCAATGAAGAAAGAATCTGATGCTTATGTTGACAAGAAAAACAAGGTTACTATCGGTGTAAAAAATGTTGACGGTAAAGTTACAATTGAAACAAACCTTTACGACTTTATGCCTGATGCAAAATGTTCTTTGATTCATACAGATGATATCAATCCTGCATTTGAACCAGAACAAAAATATGAAAATCCTGATGGAACACCTATTACATTTGACACTGACTTCTATGATGTAAAACGTGATTCTGCACCAATTGCAGGTCCATTTGCAAACAAAGAAGAACTTTCAAATCCATTGTTCAATTTTACTTACTAAACGATAATTTAAGTAAACAATAAAAATGCACCTGAAGCAGCTTTCTTTTTTTTAGATTTTACTGCAGTTCAGGTGCATTTTTTTTATTGTAGTTTTTCCACTTCATCCATTGCAAAGAAATCCACAAGAAATTCTCTCCATCCTGCAGAAAACTTTGTTGAACACTTAGAAAATAAGTTTTTAATTTTTAACAACATGACACACCTCGGTTATACTAAGATATTCTTAATATAACTGTATCAGTGTATCATACAGTGACACATATAATTATTTTTTCATTTCAGTTAAAGCTTTTCTTACTGCAACACAAAGTTGATCAGCACATGAAGTATTTCTTACCCCACAGGTATTACCTTTTAATTTTGCTTCAATCTGTTCAACTGTCATTCCGTCAACAAGCTTTGAAACAGCTTTAAGATTTCCATTACAACCACCTAAAAAGCTGACATTTGTAATTACATTGCCTTCAATATCAAATTCAATTCTTTTAGAACATGTGTTTACTGTATTGTATTCAAAGTGCATTATTTACTCCTATAAAAAAGCCACCTGCTTTTTACGGCAGATGGCTTTTATCATTTAACTCTTAATAAAGAATTAGTCAACATCATCTGAATCAGAATTAGAATCTTCTACAAAAACAACTTCTAATTCTTTTTCTTTTTCCTGACGACGCATTTCAAGAACTTCATTCATCTTAACATCCAAGTCCATATCACTTGAATCGAAAAGTTTTACATTTTTGTAGTTCTTGATACCTGTACCAGCAGGGATCATATGACCAATTGCAACGTTTTCTTTGATTCCGTGCAATCCGTCTGTAGCACCAGAAATAGCTGCGTTTGTAAGAACCTTTGTTGTTTCCTGGAATGAAGCAGCAGAAATGAATGAATCAACATTCAATGATGCTTTTGTAATACCCTGGAACATTGGCTGTCCTACTGCAGGTTTACCACCCTGAGATACTACACGAGCATTCTCTTCGTGGAACTTGTATTTATCAACCTGCTGTCCGTAAATAAAGTGTGTATCACCTACATCACGGATTTCAACTTTACGCAACATCTGACGAACAATGATACCGATATGCTTGTCATTGATAGATACACCCTGTGCACGATATACGGCCTGGATTTCATTCATCAAGTAGTTCTGAAGTGCATTTTCTCCAAGGATTGCAAGAATCTCTTTTGGATTTGGTGCACCATCACATAAGCGTTCACCAGCTTTAACTTTATCACCATCACGTACAAGCATACGTTTAGTCATTGGAATAAGGTGTTCAAATATACGACCGTATTCATCTTCAACAGTAATCTTACGTTTACCTTTTGTAACATCCTTGAATTTAACAATACCTGAAATCTGTGCAAGTACAGTTGGAACTTTAGGATTACGAGCTTCAAAGAGTTCAGATACACGTGGAAGACCACCAGTAATATCGTTTGTCTTAGCTGCTTCTTTAGGCATCTTGGCAATTACTTCACCAGCAGAAACTTTTTTCTTGTCCTCAACAAGGAGAAGAGCTCCAGATGGAAGGAAGTAACTTCCCTTTTCATTACCATCATTATCAGTAATACGAATAGTAGGCTGCATACCTTCTGTATGAAGGTCTGTGATAAAGCTTTCTGCTTTTTCAGAAACTTTATCAATCTTAACTTCAAGAGTTGAGCCTTCTACGATATCTTCATAATGGATATAACCATCATATTCAGCAATGATTGGATCACTTGTTGTATCAAATTCTCCCAGTGACTGATTTGCTTCTACGATATCACCAGCTTTACAGAATACTGTAGAACCGTTGATAATTTCGATTGGCTGGGAATTACTTGTGAGGTAAATATTTGTTTTTGTTACAACTACACGAGCTTTATCTGTTGCAAGTACATCACCATCTTTACGGCTGATAATTACAGTGTCTTTCTTAACTCTGTCGCCATCAGATACCAATACTTTGTCACCCTTCTGGATTTCAAAGTTTGCAAGAATACGAGACACATCCATAGAACCTTTACGAGTAAAGAGCCAGTTCTTATCTTTTGTAACAACGTGTGTACCTTCAATTTTTTCAATAATTGCAGGGTACTTGAGTACGATGCGGTTATCTTCTGTTGCTTTAGAAGCTGTACCACCGACATGGAATGTACGCATTGTTAACTGTGTACCTGGCTGACCGATTGACTGAGCTGCAATAATACCAACAGCTTCACCAATTTCAACGATCTTGTTACGAGCAAGGTTCTTACCATAACATTTAACACAAATACCATGTTTTGCTTCACAAGTAAGTACTGTGCGAAGTTTAACTTTTTCTACACCAGCCTCTTCAATCTGATTAGCAAGCTCTTCTGTAATATAAGAGTTTACATCACAAATTAATTCACCTGTCATTGGATCAACAACGCGTTCAATTGTAAAGTGTCCAACGATACGTTTAGAGATAGGTTCAACTATTTCATCACCATCTTTAATTGCTGTGTAATCGATACCGTTGATTGTTCCACAATCTTCTTCGTTAACTACTACATCCTGAGCAACATCAACAAGACGACGAGTCATGTAACCGGCATCGGCTGTCTTAAGCGCTGTATCTGAAAGACCTTTGCGGGCACCAGATGTTGAGATGAAGTATTCGATAACCGACAAACCTTCATAGAAGTTTGAACGAATAGGAAGTTCGATGATGTCTCCAGAAGGTTTAGCCATCAAACCACGCATTGCAGCCAACTGTGAAATCTGCTTTGGAGATCCACGGGCTCCAGATTCAGCCATCATAAAGATTGTGTTAAATCCGTCTTTATCTTTTCTAAGAGTATCCATCATCTTCTTAGTAAGTTCATCATTTGTTCTTGACCAAAGGTCAGTAACTTTGTTGTAACGTTCTTCAGAAGTGATTGTACCTCTCTTAGCATCGTTAACGATTTTTTCGTTTTCTTTATTTGCTTTTTCCATCATTGCCTTCTTTTCAGCAGGAATGATGATGTCTTCCATAGAGAGTGTTGCTCCATAGAATGTAGCATTCTTATATCCAACAGCTTTGATTGCATCAAGCATTTTGATTGTCAACCAAGGACCACCCTTTCCAGGTTCCTTAGAGTTGTATACTTTTTCAATCATCTTCTTGAGCTGTTTTTCACCAAGCTGTTCGTTCTGATAGTTAACTTCGTCTGGCATTGCTTCGTTGAATGCAAGTGTACCAGCAGTTGTTTCAATGATATCACCTTTCTTGAAAGCGCCATCTTTGAAAGAATCTTTTGGAGCTGGAACTTTGATCAAAGCCTGCCATTCGATATTTCCACATTCAGCAGCCATGCGAACTTCATCAGGATCAGAGAAACGTTTTCCTGTTCCTTTTGCCTTTGGCTTAACTGCAGTCATGTAGTAAATACCAAGTACCATGTCCTGTGATGGACCAACAATAGCGTTACCGTTAGCTGGGTCAAGAAGGTTTCTTGCTGAAAGCATCAATGTCCAACATTCCATCTGTGCAGCCTGTGTAAGAGGAACGTGGATAGCCATCTGGTCACCATCGAAGTCGGCGTTGAAAGCTTTACATGCCAATGGGTGAAGTTTAAGAGCTTTACCTTCAACAAGTACAGGTTCAAATGCCTGAATACCAAGACGGTGCAATGTAGGCGCACGGTTCAACATAACTGGATGTTCGCGAACTACTTCATCAAGAATTGCAAATACTTCTGGAGCTTCAGATTCTACAACCTGTTTAGCTTTCTTAATATTAAATGCAACCTGTTTATCAACAAGTTTTTTCATGATGAATGGCTTGAACAATTCAAGAGCCATTTTTGTAGGAACACCACACTGCCAGAGTTTAAGTTCTGGTCCAACAACGATTACAGAACGACCAGAGTAGTCTACACGTTTACCAAGAAGGTTCTGGCGGAAACGACCCTGTTTACCTTTAATCATGTCAGAAATTGACTTAAGTGGTCTGTTAGAAGCACCTTTAACTACGCGCTTCTTCTTTGAGTTATCAAACAAACCATCAACAGCTTCCTGAAGAAGTCTCTTTTCGTTTCTGATAATAATATCAGGAGCGTTAAGAGCGATAAGTCTGTTCAAACGATTGTTTCTGTTAATTACTCGACGATACAAATCGTTAAGGTCAGATGTTGCAAAGCGACCACCGTCCAACTGTACCATTGGGCGAAGATCTGGTGGCATAACTGGAATTACATCGAGGATCATCCAAGACGCTTTATTTCCAGATGTGCGGAAGCTTTCAACAATTGCGATTCTCTTCAAAATTCGAGGATCAGTTTTCTTTCCCTTTTCAATCATCTTGTCACGAAGTTCTGTAGCAAGAGCATCGAGGTCGAGATTTTCAAGCAAGGTCTTAATTGCTTCAGCACCCATACCTGCTGTGAAAGAACCGCCGTAGCGTTCTTCAGCTTCCATATATTCATCTTCTGTAAGAAGCTGATTCTGTTTGAGGTCAGTATCACCTGGATCAATTACGATATATTTTTCGTAATACAATACAGAACGAAGAGCCTGAACACCGAGGTCAAGCAAAAGACCCATGCGGCTAGGAACCGAACGGTAATACCAGATGTGGCTTACAGGAGCTGCCAGTTCGATATGACCTGTACGTTCACGGCGAACTTTGAAGTGAGTAACTTCAACACCACAACGATCACAGATTACACCCTTATAACGAATGCTCTTGAATTTACCACAAAAACATTCCCATTCTTTTGTTGTACCGAAAATGCGTTCACAGAAGAGACCGTCTTTCTCTGGTCTGAGAGTACGGTAGTTAATTGTTTCCGGTTTCTTAACTTCACCATAAGACCATTTACGAATAGTTTCTGGTGAAGCAAGCTTTAATCTGATTGAGTCAAAATCCTGAATATCACGCATTTGCATTCTCCTTGTCGAAACCAGTAGCTGCTTTATCAATCATTTCCTGGTCACGTTCAGTAAGGGCAATCTGCTTACCTTTATCATCATAAATTGTAAAGTCGAGAGCCAAACCACGGAGTTCCTGTACCATTACGTTGAATGCTTCTGGAACACCAGCTGGAGTTGAAGGCTCTCCCTTAACAATAGCTTCATATGCTTTAGAACGACCTGTCATATCGTCTGACTTAATTGTCATCATTTCCTGGAGAGTATTAGCTGCACCATAAGCTTCGAGAGCCCATACTTCCATTTCTCCAAGACGCTGACCACCGAACTGAGCTTTACCACCAAGTGGCTGCTGAGTAACAAGTGAGTAAGGACCTGTTGAACGAGCGTGCATCTTATCATCAACCAAGTGAGCCAATTTGAGATAGTAAATAACTCCGACGAAGATTGGGTTAACGAATGGTTCACCTGTGCGACCATCGCGAACAATTTGTTTACAGTTTTTATTCAATCCTGCTTCTTCAAGTTTTTTACCAATCTGTTCCTGGCTAGGTGACTGGAATACAGGAAGTTCGAAGAACTGGTTCAAGTATTTACCTGCAATACCAAGTTCTGATTCCATGATCTGTCCAATGTTCATACGAGAAGGTACACCAAGTGGGTTCAAACAAACATCAAGTGGAGTTCCGTCTTCCAAGTATGGCATATCCTCTTCAGGCAAGATACGAGATACGACACCTTTGTTTCCGTGGCGTCCGGCCATCTTATCACCTTCACGAAGTTTACGTTTGTTAGCGATGAGAACTTTTACAACTTCATCAACGCCTGGATTCAAATCGTCACCTTCGTTTCTGCGCATGCGCTGAACATCAATTACAACACCTTCGATTCCGTGTGGAACTTTAAGTGAACTGTCGCGAACTTCTTTAGCTTTTTCACCGAAGAGTGCGTTCAACAACTTAAATTCTGGAGTTGTTTCTGCTTCGCTCTTTGGTGTTACTTTACCAACGAGGATATCGCCTGCACGTACTTTAGCACCAATGCGGATGATACCTTCTTTATCAAGGTTATCAAGATTTTTTTCTGCTGTGTTTGGAACATCACGAGTAATGCGTTCTGGTCCAAGTTTTGTTTCGCGGATTTCTGTCTGGAATTCCTTGATATGGATAGAAGTATACATATCTTCTTTAACAACGCGTTTACTGATAAGAACGGCGTCTTCGTAGTTGTATCCATTCCAAGGAACGAATCCTACAAGCAAGTTACGTCCAAGAGCAAGTTCTCCGTTGAATGTTGCAGGTCCGTCAGCAAGAACACTTCCCTTTTCAACTTTTTCACCAACATTAACTGTAGGTCTCTGATGGTAACAAGTATCCTGGTTAGTACGCTGATATTTGAGCAATACATACTCATCCAGTTCACCGCGCTTTCCGCCTTCTGGCTTAACTTTTACACATTCGCTTGAAACGTATACAACTTCACCAGGGCGTTTTGCTTTAATAAGAACACCTGAGTCATAAGCACATTTCTTTTCCATACCAGTTCCAACGTAAGGTGGTTCAGGGAACAACAAAGGTACTGCCTGACGCTGCATGTTACAACCCATGAGCGCACGGTTAGCATCGTCGTGTTCAAGGAATGGAATAAGAGCAGCTGAAACAGAAATTACCTGACGTGGAGAAACATCCATGTACTGAATATCTTCTGGGCTACGGAATGAGTAGTCACCACGGTGACGAACTGAAATCATGTCTGATGAGAACGAACCGTCAGATTTCATACCTTCTGCAATCTGACCGATTGTATATTTATCTTCATCCATAGCTGACAAATATTCAACTTCTTTTGTAGCCTTTCCGTTCTTAACTTTGCGGAATGGAGCTTCAAGGAATCCGTAATCATTAACACGAGTATAAATAGCAAGAGAAACGATCAAACCAATATTTGGTCCTTCAGGTGTTTCAATAGGACACATGCGGCCATAGTGAGTATAGTGAATATCACGTACTTCAAATCCGGCACGGTCACGGCTCAAACCACCAGGTCCCAAAGCGTTAAGACGTCTCTTGTGTGTAAGTTCAGCAAGAGGGTTAACCTGATCCATGAACTGAGACAACTGTGATGAACCAAAGAATTCTTTGATTGAAGCTACGATAGGTTTGATTGAAATCAAATCCTGTGGCTTCATTGTTTCAGTTTCTTTAAGACTCATTCTTTCTTTTGCAATACGTTCCATACGTGCAAAAGCTGTCTTGAGTGAGTTAGTCATCAATTCACCAACTGAACGGATACGACGGTTACCAAGGTGGTCGATATCGTCAGTCTGTTCTTCACCAATGTATACTTTGATGAGGAATTTCATTGTCTGAATGATGTCTTCTTTTACCAGTGTATGTTCTTCTACAGGTTCACTGTAGTCAAATTTTTTATTGAGCTTATAGCGTCCAACACGACCAAGGTCATATCTTCTTGAAGAGAAGAATGTAGAGTTAAGGTCTTTTTCTGCAGCTTCAACAGTCATTGGTTCACCAGGCATTAATACCGAGTAAACTGCTGACAATGCATCTTCTTTTGTAGGTTCATCATTTCCTGCACCTTCTTTAGCGAATTTAATTTCTTCGCGTTCGAAACAGTTGATGATTACATCAGAATCAAGTGAAGCATTCTTGTTGTCACCTTTTCCTGCATTAAATTTAATGATTTCGATGCTCTTAATTCCGTTAGCAATAAGTTCATCAATTTCATGTGGATGGAGACGCTGTCCAGCTGGATAAAGTTTCTTTTCTTCACCGCTGTCTGCATCTTTAATCATTACAGCCTTTGAAAGAACCTTGTTTACAAGACCATCACGAACATCGCGAGAATCTGAAACTTTTGTTGATTCTGTCATGTAGAACTGTTTAATAATTTCTTCGCGAGTTTCATATCCTAAAGCGCGAAGGAAGATTGTTCCAAGGATCTTCTTTTTACGGTCGATCTTTGCATAAATCAAATCTTTTTTCTGATCGATTTCGAATTCAAGCCATGATCCACGGTAAGGAATGATACGGCTACCGAAAACGTTTTTTTCGTGATTAAAAATTACACCAGGTGAACGATGAATCTGTGATACAACAACGCGTTCTGCACCGTTGATAATAAATGTACCACGATCAGTCATGAGAGGAATATCACCCATGTAAATATCTTTCTGAAGAATTGCACCAGTCTGAAGGAAGTTCAAATTGATACGAGCCTTCAGTGGAACTGCATAAGTAAGTCCCTTCTGTTTGCATTCAAATTCAGAAAACTTGATATTTTCTGTATCAAGTTCGTAGAATTCGTACTCCAATGACATATCGCCATTAGGACTTTCAATTGGGAAAGTTGATGTGAATACTTCCTGAAGACCCTGGTTAAGCAATGGTTCTCCATTTTCTAATTTTTCTTTCTGAAGGAAATACTCGTAAGAAGAAGTTTGGATATCGATAAGATTAGGAACATCCATGAATTCCTGAATATCTTTACCGATATACTGACGGTTAATAGTCCGGCTTTTTGCGAACATTTTTACCCCTATTTTCAAGAAACACCTTCCGGTCCATGAAGTTTGCTACATTTGGAAACTCCGCACAGCACAAAAATCAGGCCTTATTTAGTGTTTTTCTGTAAAATGACTTTTTTCAATTTAAACGACTAAAGCAGACGCCGGAAAAATCCGTGTCTGCCTTAGTTTTTATGATAGATTTATTCAGGAATTAAGTCTAAAAAACTTATTTCTTTGAACATTTACCACCAGCTGCTTCGATTTCAGCGATCCATTTGTCTGCATCAGCTTTAGAAAGTCCTTCTTTAACTGTTGCTGGAGCACCTTCAACGAGAGCTTTTGCTTCACCAAGACCGAGGTTAGTAAGAGCTTTAACTGCCTTAATAACGTTGATCTTTTTAGCTGCATCGAAGCTGTCAAGAGTTACTGTGAATTCTGACTGTTCTTCTTCTGCTGGTGCAGCACCTGCTGCTGGACCTGCTGCTACAGCTACTGCTGCTGTAACACCGAATTTTTCTTCCATTGCTTTTACGAGTTCTGAAGCTTCAAGAACTGACATAGATGCGATTGCATCAAGAATCTGATCATTTGTGAGAGCTGCCATATTGTCTTCTCCATAAATATAAATATGTTTTCGTTGTCTTAATTTAAATCAAACAACGCTGCAGTAAGTAATCACAAGAAAACTTCTGCTATTTGTAACACGGACAGTCGACAGCTATGAAGCCTGACCGTGCTTAAATAATGTTTTAAGCGGCTGAATTATTCAGCTGCTGGAGCTTCTGCAGCTGGAGCTGCTTCTGCTGCTGGTGCTTCCGCTGCTGGTGCAGCTTCAGCAGGTGCTGCTTCTGCTTTTGGAGCTGCTGCAGCTGGACCTTCTTTTTCAAGCTTTTCAACATAAGCCTGCAATGTAGCAGCGAGTTTCTGAGCAGGTCCATTGATAGCAGACATGAGCATAGCGATAAGCTGTTTCTTGCCTGGAACCTTTGAATAAGCTTCGATTTTAGCTGCATCATAGATTTCTTTATTTACGTAACCACCCTTGATTTCAAGAGCAGGAACATCTTTAGCAAAGTCAAAAAGAATCTTTGCTGCTTCGTTTGAATCTTCTTTAGCCATAGCAATTGCTGTTGGGCCTGAAAGATAATCTTCAACATTTTCAACGTTCAAATCTTTGAAAGCAATTTTAGCAAAGTTATTTTTGATAACTTTGATTGTTGCATTGTTTTCGCGGAGTTTATCACGAAGAGTAGTGATCTGTTCTACTGTAAGACCACGGTAGTTAGCAAAGATGAAGTCGTTGTATTCACCGAGAGTCTGTTTAGCAGATTCGATTGCTGCTGCTTTAGCAGGCTGTACTTTATTTGCGATAGCCATCTATTACTCTCCTTCCTTTACATCAACCCAAACACCAGGACCCATTGAAGAGCTTACTGATACAGTCTGAACATAGTCAGCTTTTGCATCAGCTGGTTTTTTTCTGTTGATTTCAGAAATAAGTGTCTTAATGTTTTCTGCAACTTTGTCAGCATCCATTGAACACTTACCAACTGCGATATGTACTACACCACCTTTGTCTGCACGGTATTCGGTACGTCCTTTCTTCAATTCTGCGATTGCTTTAGCGATATCTACAGTAACTGTACCAGTTTTTGGGTTAGGCATAAGACCTTTGCGGCCAAGTACCATACCAAGACGTCCTACATCTTTCATCATGTCTGGAGTAGCAACTGCTACATCGAAGTCGAGCCATCCGCCCTTAACTTTTTCGATGTATTCATCAGCACCTGCGAAAGCAGCACCAGCATCAAGAGCTTCCTTGATACGGTCTTCTTTACAGAATACTAAAACTCTTTTTTCAGCTTTGAACTGGTTAGGGAATACCAAAGTATCACGAACTGTATCGCTCTTTCCGAGACGGAGAGCAACGTGTGCTTCTACAGTTTCGTCAAACTTAGCAAATTTCATGTCCTGAACCATTTTACATGCTGAAGCTACATCATATTTTTTAGCTAAATCGTATTTGGCCAATGATGCGCGATATTTCTTTCCGTGTTTCATTTAGGCCTCCACTTCTACGCCCATACTGCGTGCAGTACCTGCGATGATTTTTTTAGCTGCTTCGATATCGTTTGCACTGATATCAGGCATCTTTGTTTTTGCGATTTCTTCAAGATCCTTCTGTGACAACTTTGCAACTTTATCGCGAAGTGGATTGCCAGAACCCTTGTCGAGTTTGCAAGCCTTTTTGATAAGAACTGCTGCTGGTGGAGTCTTGAGAATAAATGTGAATGATTTGTCAGAATAAACAGAGATAACTACAGGGATGATAAGTCCTTTTTCCATAGACTTAGTTCTGTCGTTGAATTCCTGAACAAATTTTGGAGCTGGAACACCGTGAGGTCCCAATGCTGGTCCTACTGGTGGAGCAGGTGTTGCTGATCCTGCAGGACACTGCAATTTGATCTGAGCTGTAACTTGCTTTTTTGCCATTTTTGTTTTCTCCTTAGATTGGTGTGAAAGGGAACTAAAGTTCCCGTTTCTAGCGAAGTGCCAGACGTCCAACGGACCGATACTTCTCCCAAAATCAGGTATATAATCTCAGCTTTCGCCGAGCCTGAATTGCAAAATAAAACTAACTTAAAACTGATTAGTTAACCAGTTTTTCTACCTGTAAAAGATCTACTTCAACTGGTGTAGCACGACCGAAAATCTGTACCATAACACGAAGCTTTTCTTTTTCCATATTAACTTCTTCAACTGCACCGCTAAATGTTGCGAATGGACCATCAGTAATTTTAACCTGATCACCAACAGAAAATGTCTGTTTAATATGTACTGGTTTTTCGCCCTTAATTTCTCCTGCTTTCTGAAGAAGATTTTTAGCTTCATCAGCAGTAATTGGACGAGGTCTTTCGCTTGGATTAGTACCAACGAAGCCTGTAACACCCTGAATACGACGAATGCCGTTACAAGTTGCCTTCCATCCTAAATCAGGAAGATCAAGTTCAAGCATTATGTAACCAGGAAGGAATTTATTTTTACGAGAGTGCTTTTTACCGTCTTTGATTTCAACAACTTCTTCAACAGGAACTTTTACATCACAAACAATGCTTGAATCCAGATCACCAGCTTCAAGCATTGTACGGATTGTTCTTTCAATCTTTCCTTCGTAACCTGTGTATGTATGAAGAATATACCAGTTTTTTGCCATTAAAGGTTCCTCCTATTTCATCAAGAGGGTGAACAACTGTGTAAAGCCTAAGTCTAAAGCTCCAAGAATGATAGCCATAAGAATAGTCAAAACAAGTACAACACCTACAGAAGCCAAAACATCATCTTTTGTTGGCCATGTTACTTTTTTCAATTCGCCAACACTTTCTCTAAAAAAGTTTGATTTTTTAGTTTCGTTTGTTTTCTTAGCCATAACTTCCTCGACTGTTCCTATTTAAGGATAAATTAATATAACAGGCCAGGCAGGACTCGAACCCGCGACACTCGGTTTTGGAGACCGATGCTCTACCAACTGAACTACTGACCTAAATATAACTAACTGTCCAGAATCCTGAAACAGTATAATTATCAATTTTTAATTAACAAAAATTATTTAATCTTTGTTTCTTTGTGCAATGTGTGCTTCTTGTCCCATGGGCAGTATTTGTTCAATTCGAGCTTACCCTGGATGTTTTTGCGGTTCTTAGATGTTGTATAATTCTTGCGTTTGCATTCTGAACACTGTAAAGCGATAAGTTCAACAGCACCTTTTTTCTTGCTTCCCATAATATATACTCCTAAAAAACAATTTCGTTTTTATTTAGTTTATTTTACGCCACTATCATTTTTCCCTTATATATAGCCCCCGTGCGGAATCGGACCGCAGACCTCAACCTTACCATGGTTGCGCTCTACCGACTGAGCTACAAGGGCAAAAAACCCAATGAAAATGATGTGTTTTAGAAATATACACAACTGAATACTTTCTGTCAATAAGAAGAAAGATTTTTTTGTGAATTTCCAAAAATTTCTTTTAACAATATACACACAGAAATTTTGTTTACTATGTTTATAATAGAACTTTAAACGATTTTATGCTATTGTTATTTTTAATAACGGAGGCCTTTTTTATGAATATTGACGGCTTAATAAATAACATCATGGAATCTTATGAGCAGCATGGCGGCATCAACCGTTCAGGTGCTGAAAACTTTCCTAACAGACAGAATGTTGTTTCTGTGCTTCAGGATTTACAGTCTCTCATTTTTCCAGGATTCAAGTATGAGGAAAATATTGAAACCGGCAATCTCCGTTATGTAACAGGCCTTCATGTAAACAGAATCATTTCTATTTTAACAAGAGAAATACAGAAGGCTCTTCTGTTTACAGTTGCGGAAAAAAACGCAACCGTCCAGGACATTCAAAATTCCCACTGCTATAAACTTGCAGAAAAAGTTGTATTTGCCCTGATTCAGGAAATTCCTGAAATAAGACGAAAAATCCAGCTTGATGTAAAGGCCGCATATCTTGGAGATCCAGCAGCCCATAGCCCTGAAGAAGTTATACTTTCCTATCCAGGTTTGGAAGCAATTGTGGTTCATCGTCTTGCTCACTTTTTATTCATAAATGGGGTACCTGTGATTCCACGTATTATGAGCGAACATGTTCATGGAAAAACTGGTATTGATATTCATCCAGGGGCTACAATCGGTGAAAGCTTCTGTATAGATCATGGGACGGGCATCGTTATCGGTGAAACAACAGTTATTGGGAATAACGTAAAAATCTATCAGGGCGTCACATTGGGAGCTCTGAGCGTAAAGAAAGATCTGCAGAATAAAAAACGCCATCCTACAGTTGAAGATGACGTAACAATTTATGCCGGAGCTACTATCCTTGGTGGTGAAACCGTAATCGGAAAAGGATCTACAATCGGTGGTAACACATGGGTTACTAAATCGGTCCCAGCAGGAACAGTTCTCACAATTAAGTAAGAAAATTGCTAAAATTAAAGAATATCTTCTGATTTAAAAAAAATAGAGCTCTCGAAGAGCAACGCTTTCCAAGAGCTCTACCGTCCAGCAAGCTGGACATCGGAGAGAGTTTATCAGCTTATTTACAAGCTAGGATTAAGATACAACGAGTTGGGTTGAATGTCAATAAAAAAGCACAATTTTCTATTAAAACCTTTAGATTTTGTTACAATTTTACTATTTTTGGTAACTTTTATCATATTCTTTAGTATGATAAAAACAAAGGCACAGAAATTGATTATTGAAATTTCAACACCAGAGGAAATCTATACCTACGATATGGCCTCAAACAGGGAATTTTCCGTGGAAGGCACTCTCGGACAGACCAAAATTAAAATTCTTGATAATACAGCTTCTATAATGAGTTCGCCATGCAGCAATAAAACCTGTATTCATCAGGGGAAAATTTCAAAAGCCGGCCAATGGCTTTGCTGCGCACCTAATCAGGTGATTGTTGTCATAAAAGACAGCGGTCAGGCTGCTGAAAAATCTAACGAACCTGATGCAATTTCGTTTTAATATTTATAAGTCAAAGGAATATACAATGGCAAAGAAAAAAGTACAGATCAGCTATAAATGCTCAAACTGTGGATTTGTTCAGCCACGCTGGCTCGGACGCTGTCCTGAATGCAGTTCCTGGAACACACTGGAGGAATGCATTACTGACCCTAATGCCCTTTCATCTGTGGCACCAGGCCAGATTGCTACAAAGGTAAAGCCGGTCCCATTGTCTTCGGTAGTTGCCATGGACGATGACCGCTACCCAACCGGCATCGAAGAATTTGACAGAGTTTTAGGCGGTTCAGGGGCAACAAAACGGTCTGCCATTCTTTTAGGCGGCGAACCTGGTATCGGTAAATCAACTTTACTTCTGCAGACTGCTTCAAGTTTTTCTAAAACCCAGGCAGACCTTGTTCTTTACGTTTCAGGTGAAGAATCTTCAAGCCAAATCAAGGCTCGGGCAAACCGCCTTGGCGTTGACTGCACAAATATTCAGATTATGCCTACAATGCGCCTTGAAGATATTCTCGATGCCTTGAATGAATTAAAACCACGACTTGTAATAATCGATTCAATCCAGACAGTGTATTCAATTGAAGGGGGAATAATTCCCGGAACTGTAAACCAGCTTAAATACTGCACAAATGAGCTTGTAGGCTGGGTTAAAGAACACGACTCTGTTCTTATCATGACATGTCATGTTACAAAAGACGGAAACATTGCTGGTCCTAAAGCTCTGGAACACATGGTGGACACTGTAATTTCCTTTGAAAGAAACAATGACGAAATCAGATTTTTACGTGCATATAAAAATCGTTTTGGTTCAGTTGATGAGCTTGGAATTTTTGAAATGACGGCAAAAGGACTCGTGGCGGTAACTGATCCAAGCACCATGTTTATTACCCGCCGTGAAGGTGCAATTCCTGTGGGGGTTTCTGTTTCAGCGGTTTTTGAAGGAACAAGGGTTTTTCTTGTGGAGATTCAGGCGCTGACAGTTCCGGCTAAATCAACAATGACCCGTGTTTATTCTGAAAAAATTGATAGTGCCAGAGTAAGCCGAGTTGCTGCAGTTCTTGAAAAACAGACAGGGCTTCGCTTTTCTGACCATGATATTTATGTAAATGTAGCCGGAGGAATTCGGCTTACAGAAAGTGCCATTGATGCAGCCCTTGCGGCCAGTCTTTATTCTGCACGGTCAGGAGTTGCACTTTCTGGTAACAGTGTAGTTATCGGAGAACTTTCGCTGGCCGGAGAAATTCGTCCGGTAGGAAGAATTAAACAGCGTGCAAAAACTGCAGCAAGTCTTGGCTACACAACTATTGTAGCGCCTGAAAAAGAGGATGGCGTAATTGCGGTAAAAGATGTTCATGAATTGATAAAGAAGACTTTTAAATAAAGGGACTGATACGGATTTGTATAAAACAAAAAAAGGGGCTGACCAAAAAGTTCATTGCGTAGCGTCATTCCGAACTCGTTTCGGAATCTATGCACTGTATATAGCGTAGATGCTGAATCAAGTTCTGCTTGCCTATACTTATTGGTCATCCCCCTTTTTTATTCTATTTTTTCAAAGCTTCAAACCATGCTTTAAGATGTGGTGTAAGTTCTGAAACAATTGTCGGAATACCGATAAATGTTCCTGCAACTGATCCAAGTGAAGAAAGGATGAACACAAGGAATACTCTAAGCACCCGGTTTTTGTACCAGCCTTTAAGACTTGATACATCACCCTGTAATGTTTCCATGTCGCTTACCTTTGGTTTATTCATTACTGCCTGCACGATTCCAGAGAACATTCCAACACCAATCAATGGATTAAGAGAAGTAATCGGAGATGCAACCATAGCAGTAAGAATAGCAAGCGGATTACCACCTGCAATAAGTGCACCGGCACCAGAAAGTGCGGCATTCCAGATTACCCAGTCAAGGATCATATCCTTTCCTACTTTTGCATTACCCATAAAAAAGCCCAATACAATAAGAGCAATAATAAGAACAGGAATAATCCATGCTGCAATTTTACTGCCCACAGAACCTTTTGGAATTGATTCAATTTCTGTTGTATCTGTTGATACATTTTCTTTTGCAATTTTTTCAAGATGTGCCTGAACACCAGGAAGATGCCCCGCACCAAGAACTGCAACTACTGTATCACCTTTAGATTCCCAGATATGGGAAGCAAGATAAATATCCCGCTCATCAATAAGAACTTCTTTTACCTTTGGAAGGTAATCAGAAAGCTCTTTCATCATGGTATCCATTTCATTCTCTTTTTTGAGCGCTTCAATCTGTTCCTCTGAAATTTCTTCGTCATCAAATGCACTGGCAACTAAAGATGCAAGAAGCTTGCACTTTCCCCAGAAGGAGTTCTTTGCCCATGCACGGCGGAGTGTAACCTGAATAGGGCGATCAACAAGTGTAAAAGGAATGTTTAACGCTTTTGCACAGTTAATAGCTGCCATCATTTCGTCACCCGGCTTTACACCAACGTTCTGCCCCATACGGCGCTGGAATGATCCAAGTACAAGATTTGCAAGCATTAAAAATCCCTGCTTGTTTTTCAATACCTGAATTACATCTAATTTCTTCCAGCTTTCTGGATCCATCATTGCATCATATCTTTTCTGGTCAAGTTCGATTGCAACGCAGTCTGGTTTTGTATCGTTTATTTCTTTTTCAACTTCTTCAATACTTTCTTTTGATACATGCGCTGTACCAATCAGAATTATTTTTCTACCGTTTAATTCAAGAACCTGTTTAGTTCCACTCATTTTTCAAGACTCCATTCAGCAAGACGATATTCAAAGAACATCGGACTGTTCATATTTTTAACTTCTGCATAATATTTTGCTGCAAGTGTATTTACACCTTTAAGATCGTAGTACAGTGCAAAATAGAAAAGCATTTTTCCTTTTGGTGTTGTTTTGTCGATTTTAGGAATTTTGATTGCAAGATCATTTTCTGCATTTCCCGGTCCCTGATCATGATAAAGTCTGACCATAGAAAATTCAACAGTCTGTTTATCAGCCATTCCTTTCATAACCTGTTGAAGGAATAATTTTGCTTTCTGAAGCTGACCTGCTTTGATGTAACAGGCTGCGATCATCAATGGATAAGATACATTTTCTTTATTGTAACTGTAAGCAGTTTCAAATGCCTTGCGAGCCTCATCATAGCTTTCTGCATGCCATGCTAAAATTCCAAGTGCTTCGTAAGCAAAGTAATACTTTGGATTTGTTTCCACAACCTTGCGGTAATCGTTTAATGCAAGGTCCAGCTTATTCTGTTCATCGTAAAGCCCCGCACGATATGTATATGCAAGAAAATATTCAGGATTTATTGAAATAGCCTTTGTCCAGGCTTTTTCTGCATCAGCAAATTTTCCTCTGTAGCGGGAATATGTTCCTAAATCCATATAGAAGTCATAGTTATCATCTTCGATTTCAATTGCCTTGTTGATGTATTCAAGTGCAGCTTTGTAGTTTTCATCTTCTGCTTCCAGCTTTCCTAAATACTGATAAGCGATGGCTGCGTTTGGATTAAGGGCAAGCATTTTTTTGAATGCAATTCTTGCTTCATCAATATCGTTAAGATAATAAGAAGTCTGTCCATATCCGAAAAGTGCACCAGGATCTTTTGGAGAACTGATCAGTGCTTTTTTATAGTAATTTCTTGCAAATTTATATTTGTGATTGATTACCTGTTCCTGGGCAAGTTCAATATTTGCAGTTGCATTGTTAGGATCAAGTGCAATCACTTTGGAAATAGCTGCTTTTTTAGCCGAAGTTCCTTTTGAGCCCTGAGCTTTTGCAGCAACAATTTTCATTTCTAGAACTTCAATATTTGACGGATCATTTTCTTCAAGGGCATCAAGAACCTTTAATGCGTCAGAAGTTTTCCCTGATGAAATAAGAAGTGATGCTTTTATAAGCATAAGATCGGAATCTTTTGTATTTTCATCGGAAAGTGAATCAAATGATGCAATGGCTGCATCTAAATCCCCGGAATTAAGAAGATTCTGAAGCTTCTGTACAAATTCCACCTTTGCATTTACAGGCTTAGCCTTTTCCTTGGGAGCATCTTTACTGGACATTTCGGCACAGTAGGCATTCATGGCCATTGCCGAAGAAAGAATCAATGCGATAATTTTTGCTTTACTACTCATTTTTTATATCCCGGGCGCTGTTTCTAAAAAAGCAGGTCAAACAGTTGATTTTCCCTATTTTGTTGACTAAAATGACATCAAATGCGTAAACATATTGTCAGAAAGTCACTGGGACTGATTGTCCTCTACGCCGTTATTATTGTCGGCATTTTTGTAATTCAATTTAGAAGCGATTCTATCATAAGAAAAACAATTCGTTCAATGAGGGTTACATTGGTAGAAGCAGAATCTACTGATGGATCAGCTGCTTTAAAGAATCAGTTTCAGATTGCCTATAATGGTATTCAATTTACTGGAGATGATTCAAATTCCGTTGAATACGTTGTTGGTGATTCCACAAGAAAAGCTGTTCTTAAAACTTATGAGGAAACTGAAAATTCCTTATCACTCATTTTTGACGATGACATTACAATTACTTTCTCCTTATCAGAGGTTGCTGCAAATTCACCACTGATTATTACTGCAGATTTTCCTGCAAAAATCAGCTATGTTTCTTTGATTACAAAGCCATTAACTGGCTATTCATTTACAGACCAGAAGGCTAAGCAGGCAATTGTAGAAGGGAAAAATTCCTCTTACTCACTTTTGGCTCCTATGCTTCAGGACTCAAGGCTTCTGCTTCTTCAGAACTCTAAATTTGCCAGCTACCGTTCTTACGTAAAACAGACAGAGTTCTCTATCGATGCTGTTGCAAACCTTGCCGGAGCATCAAAAGCAGAATGGCAGAATTCCCTTAATACTTTAAGTGCAACAATTATTTCTGAGTTTATGAGATTGAGCCAGAGCGATGTTTCTTTTGCTTCTTCCCTTTCTGAACAGACAGTTATTGCATATGCTGCCGCAATGAGCAATGCAGGAAGATACAACGAAGCAATAAATACAGTTCCTGCTTCATTTACAAAGGGAACAAAGCGAACTTACCAGTCAGCTCCATTCTTTGGAACTCTGGCAAAGGTCGCTCCAAGCCTAGAAATGCAGATGGAAAATTACAAGAGCATGGTTTCTCATGCATTGCAGGCATCATCCTGCGATGTTTTCACAACAGGCAATATTGCTGATTACTTTGTAATTAATGAAAACGATCCAGAAGTAGCCAGAGTTCTTTCAATGCCTGCTTCTCTTACAAACAACAACTTCACAGTTGCACAGGCTGCAGGAATTCTTCACGTATATGCTGTATTAAAAACTGCTGAATCAGCAAATGCAGAAAGGCTTGTTCCTGTTCTTGAACCTTGTATAAAGAAGATTACAGATTCCTGCAAACTTGATAACAACAAGATTCGCCTTGCAGAAAATGATACAAACCTTTCTGTAATAGCTGCTGTTAATGCCGGTGATGCGTTTATTGAATACGGAACAATTGAGGGCATGGAAAATGTGGAAAAATGCGGATACCTGATTGTTAACTCATATCTGTCAGACCTGGCAGGTCTTGATTTACGCACAATGTGTGAAATCTATCCAATTGCAGTTCACGACAATCCTTACTACCCACATTTTGCTAAGATTAGAGATCTTGACGGAACTACAATCTGGGCATGGACAATTGCCCGTGATATCAAGATTACTCAGGATGAAAACAGAACTCTGTTTGTTGATATTGACTTCCCACTTGGACTTACACACTATGTAATGATAATTGGAATCAATCCATTCAGAAGAATCCAGATCTACAACATGGACTTCAGAACAGACCCACAGTTCGAAATCTACAACTCTTCTGGTTATGTTTACAGATCGTCAATGCGTGGACTTTTGCTTAAATCAAGACATAAGTCACAGCACGAAATCATTAAACTCTACTACAGAGAAGTTGCAGCACAGTAAAAAACTGCTTGAAAATACATTATTCATTGAAAAAACTGTTGAAATTGGCCTTTAGCATATTTTTAACAGTTTTTTCAAGTACAAAAATGCAAAATTTGAGAAAATTTTGCATTTTTTTTTAAATTTTTAGCGAAATTTGAAAAAAGTGTGATATAATTAGTTTTGTATATTCATTCAGTCAAAGCGGGCGAAATTTCTGCAAATTTGGCCCATTTGGTGACTGACAGGAGTTTTTGTGAACAAAAAAGATTTCCCTAAAATCCATTTTTACGATCAGGATTTTGTAGACATCTATAATAAAACCTGGAACTGGCTTGGCGATTATTGGCTTGATCCAAAATCGGGCGAACCTGATCCAGACGGATATTTTGTATACCCAGAAGACAGACAGTATATTATCAACCAGTTTGATTCTATTTTCTCATCCTTTTTCTTAGTTTACTCAAATAGAAACTATCCGGCTAACCAGAATTTAGACTACCTGTATGCACGTCAGGAAAAAAATGGTGCAATCCGCTGGAAATATGATCTGAAGAAAAACAAACCTGTTTTGGACAGATTAAATCCAGAAGGCATCGGTATTCCTCTTTTTGCATGGGCTGAATTCAATTTGTATCACAAATCTGCAAACAAAAGACGGGTTAAAGAAGTTGTGCCTATTCTCCAGAAATATTTAAACTGGATTGATGCAAACTTCAAAAAACCAAACGGCCTTTATGCAGTTCCTGCATGTTGTACAGGTATGTTCAACTCACCACGGGACAAAGCCTTTTATCCAGTAGACTTTAATGCTGCAATGGCAATCAATGCTACTCACATGGCAGCCCTCGGTGACATTCTTAACGATAAAGAATTAAGCTTCCAGTACAAAAAAATGTACTTCTCACTTAAGACTAGAATCAACTCAATGATGTGGAATGAAAAAACAGGCTTCTATCATGACCTTGATAAGTCAGAACAGATGCTTCCACAGAAAACAATTGCAGGATTCTGGCCATTACTTGCAGAAATTCCTAATGCAGACAAAGCTGATAAGCTTATTGACCATTTAACAAATCCAAAAACATTTGGAACTGACCATCCATTCCCTTCTCTCAGTGCTGACAGCCCTGACTTTAAAGAAAGTGGTGAAGGATACCGGGGAAGTGTATTCCCAGCTATGAACTTTATGGTTATCAAAGGTCTTGAAAAATATCAGCGTTATGATCTGGCTCGTGAATGTTCAATCCGCCACCTGTATTACATTCTTGAAGCATTGTCGCCAAATGATTCAAAGGTTAAAGGTGACCTCTTCGAAGCTTACCTTCCTACAAAAGAAGGAAGAGCAAATCTCCGCGGTCACTCGAACTTTGCACGTCCACGCTATCTGCAGACTGTAGGGCTATCTACAATTGCTTTAATGATAGAAAATGTTATCGGTTTGATTATCAGTCTTCCTCGCAAGACAGTAGACTGGGTTATTCCAAACCTTGAAATCATGGGTATTGAGAATCTTTCTCTCAAACGCAATCTTATTACAATTTTAAGTAACAAGAGTCTCCGCGGTTGGGAAATTCAGATGGAAAGTGAAAAACTTTATTACTTTACAATTAATATCCTTGATCAGAAAAAGAAGACATTACCAATTCCATCGGGCAAATGTTCGATGTTGATTGAAAAATTATAATTAAATTAATCCTGGAGAAATTTTATGGCTACTACACCGGAAGCAGTTATTGAAATAGGCTCTACCGGAATCAGACTTCTGGTAGCCCAGGTTAAGGACAATGGTGGCTGGGAAGTAATCGACTACTCAGAACTACCCGTTGATCTTGGCCGTGATGTATTTACGACAGGATTAATTTCTCGCACTAATATTCTTCTGGTCCTGCAGATTCTCTCCAGATTTAGAGAACAGCTTGCAGGCTGGGGAATTTCTCCTGAACAGACACGAGTTATTGCAACAAGTGCTATTCGCGAATCAAAAAATCCGGATCCTATCATCGATCAGATTTTAATCAAAACTGGTTTCAAAGTTATAATATTTGACGGTATTGAAGAAAACCGTCTTATGTATCTTGCTGTAACTAATAAAATCAAAGAACTTTCAAGAAAGAATGTTGATGATGATGCAATCATTCTTGAAGTGGGCGGCGGCTCTACAGAAATGATGCTCATCAAAAAAGGAAAAATGGCTGGAGCCCACAGCTTAAAAATCGGTACAATCCGTATCGCTCAAAGCTTAAGTCTTTCACAGGCAAATGCAAGTGATATCCGCAGATATATTCAGCAGTTCATTTTCAATACAAAAGGTTCTCTTAATGATGAGCTCGAATTATCTACAGTAAAGCAATTCTACTCAGTTGGTGGGGAACCACGCATTGCCGCCCAAACTTATGGTAAAAAAATCAGTGATGGAATCTGGGAAATCTCCCGCAAGGAATTTGAAAAATTCGTAAGAGAAATTCAAACCTATTCTCCAGAAGAAATTGTTGCCAAATATAATATTGAATACAGTGAAGCTCAGCAGTTCTTTATCGGACTTTCTATTTACGAGATGTTTATCCAGCTGACTAACATTGAAAACATCATCGTACTCCAGACCAACATTCGTGATGGTGCAATTATCAGTTCCATTGCAGAACCATCAAGCGAATTGCTTAAAGAATTTAATTCTCAAATCTCGGCATCTGCATTAAGCCTTTTAAATAAATATCACGGCGATGTTGAGCATGCGTTATATGTTACAAACCTGAGCCTTGATATCTTTGATGCATTACGTGATGAGATAGGCCTTGATGACCATCACCGCATGCTTCTTGAAGTTGCAGGTATTCTTCACGATATTGGTATGTTCATTCGCATGGAGGAACATCAATTCCACAGTCAGTATATTATTGTTAACTCAGAAATTTTTGGCATCAGAAAATATGATAATAAACTTGTAGGTCTCATCGCCAGATTTCATCGCGGTTCAGGCTTACCTCAAGATGATGAACAGTTTATGATGTTACCACGAGCAGACCGTATGATGGTATTGAAGCTGACTGCGATTTTGAGAATTGCAGATGCTCTTGATCGTGCTCATCAGCAAAAATTGAAAGGAATTACAATTTCCAAACAGAACGATACAATTTTGCTGAACACAAATTCAAATCATAACATTGTTCTTGAAAGAAAAGCTCTTGCTGAAAAAGCAAATATTTTCGAATACGTTTTCGGATATAAGATTATTCTTGCATAACTTATAAATTCCCCAATGAGGATAGCGGAGGCAATATGAATAAAAACACTTTCTTTAACAGAGAACTCAGCTGGATTGAATTTAATGCCAGAGTTTTATATCAGGCATGCAGAAACGATCTGCCTTTACTTGAACGCATTCAGTTTTTATCTATTGTTACAAGTAACTTCAACGAATTCTTTCAAGTTCGTGTTGCTTCAATCAAACGCATGCAGAAAATCGATTCCCGTAAAAAAGATATTTCTGGATACACACCTACAACACTTTTAAAACAGATTTCAGTAAGAGCACATGAAGTTGTAAATCAGAAAAACAAATGCCTCCAGGAAGAACTTTTTCCTCTTCTCGAAAAAGAAGGCTACGTTTATGTAAAGCCTGAAAACTTTACTCCAGAACAGCAGAACTTCTGTCAGCGGGAATTTAATTCAAACATTCTTCCATTACTGACACCTCTTCGCACTGACACTGATGTTTTTCCTCGTATTTCAAATCTTCAGTATCATGCAGCCTTTTTACTTAAACCAATTCAAGATATCAAACCAATGAACAATGAATTTATTACACGAGAAGGAAAACAAGCAATCGCTTTTGTACAGATTCCAACCGGTATCTCACGCATTGTATGGCTTCCTGGTCACACAAAGGCAAAACAATTTACTCTTGTTGACAATTTGGTTCTTCAGTATGGAACGCAGCTGTTCCCGGGATTTGAAGTTAAGCAATCAATGCTGTTCAATGTAATCCGTGATGCGGACTTTGCTGTTGATGAAGATGCTGGTCCTAACTTTATTGAGGCAATGGAAGAAGTTCTTGTTCAGCGTCAGTCATCGTTTGCAGTACGCCTTAATTGTAATAATTCCAGTGCAGAGATTAAAAAATTCCTTATGAAAAATCTTGGACTTAATTCTGATGATGTTTATGAATGTGATGAATTAATCGATCCAGGCTGTCTTTTAGAGATTGGAAAGCTTGAAGATACCTCAAGATTAAAATTTGAAAACTGGGAACACTTCTATCCAAAAAGTCTTCCGGAAGACAAACCATATTGGGATACTTTAAAACAGCATGATGTTCTTTTACATGTTCCTTATGAAAGCTATAATCCGGTCGTAAAATTTATTTCTGATGCGGCAGATGACCCGGATGTAATTTCAATTAAAATGACTTTGTACCGAACAGGCAATGACTCACCTATCATCAGTGCATTAAAAAAAGCTGCACAAAATGGTAAACAGGTTACTGTTCTTGTTGAATTGAAAGCTCGCTTTGATGAAGAAAGAAATATCGGATGGGCAAACGAACTTGAAAATGCAGGTGTTATTGTAATTCAGGGAATCGTTAATTTAAAAGTTCACGCTAAAATTCTTATGATCATCAGAAGAGAAGAAAAGGCCATTCGCCGTTATGTTCATCTTGCAACTGGAAACTACAATCCCAAAACTGCAAAACTTTACAGTGATATGTCTATCTTTACTGCAAATCCTTTGATTGCCAACGATGCTACAATGTTCTTCAATATCGTCACTGGATATTCTGCATTGCAATCCATGAAAGCATTAAGCATGGCGCCTGTAAATATTAAGAGCAATATTATTTCGATGATTCAGCGGGAAATCAGAATGTCCAGCAAAGCAAACCCAGGTTTGATTATTGCAAAGATGAATTCTTTGACACATGAAGAAGTGATTGCCGCCCTCTACGATGCAAGTCGTGCTGGTGTTAAGGTCATTCTCAATGTTCGTGGAATTTGTATGCTTGTTCCAGGTGTAAAAGGAATGAGTGAAAACATTCAGGTCATTTCTATTGTTGACCGTTACCTGGAACATGAACGTATTTTCTATTTTAAGAATAGTGGTCAATCAGAAATTTATCTTTCAAGTGCAGATTGGATGAACAGAAATCTGGATCGCCGAATTGAATTGATGTTCCCGATTCTTGATCCTGCTATTTTCACTGAAATAAAAGACTGTCTCGACACTTATGTTAAGTCTGACATGAATACTCATCAGTTAAGAAGTGATGGAACATGGCTTCCAAGAAAACCAATTACAGGCCATGGAATTTGCAGAGCCCAGGAAGTTATCTATAAAAAATACAAGAAAATTGCAGAGAAAAAATCAACACCTAAAATTCAGTTTCAAGTAAGAAGAAAGGGCTGATTTTACTAAAGAGATTTGTTATGTTAAAAATTCCTTCAGAAAAACTTGATCCACAGCTTATCGCCTTGGATCTTGACGATACTCTTTTGACAAAAGAATTAAAAATTACCCCAATTACTGTAAAAGCATTACAGGATGCTGCAGCAAAAGGAATTTACATTGTTCCTTGTTCTGGTCGTGCAGAGAACGGAATTCTTCAATTTGTAAGAACACTTGAACTTGCTGGAACACAACAAGGACGTTATGTTATTGCCGTCAACGGTTCTGAAATTTTTGATCTTCACACAAGAACAACTATTTATTCCAGAAAAGTTCCTTTTGATGTTCTCGAATTTGTTTACGACGAAGCATTAAAAAGAGGACTACCCTGCCAGGTATATAACTCCACAACAACTTTTGCAAATGTTGACAATGAATTTACTCATATCGACGCCAGACTTTGCAAGCTGAATATGGAAATCGTTCCCGACTTTAAAAATTTTCTTAAGCCAGGTCATAGCAAAATGCTTGTTCCGGGAGACGAAAAAATAATTGCAGAATTCTGTTCCTTCCTGAAAAAAGAACTGGAGGAAACCGGCAGAGCCGTTATCTTTACAAGCAAGCCTTACTTTCTTGAAGTAATGCCTGCAGCATGTGGTAAAGGAGAAGCTATTGCATGGCTTTCTGATTATCTGAAACTTGATCAGTCAAAAACAATGGCTTTTGGTGACAGTATGAATGATGAATCAATGATCCGCATGACAAGCTATTCAGTTGCAATGTGCAATGGGTTGGAATACATTCAAAACATTGCAAAATATGTCACTCGCAAATCAAATGAAGAAGATGGCATAGGCGACTTCCTGAATGAATTTGTTTTATAACAATATTTATATTTTCTGAACTTTTCTTATACATATCTTTAAATTTAAATTATATAATTATAGAAATTATTTTTAGAGGAACTAAAATGAAAAAAAATATTTCTTATTCAATTTTAGCTCTTAGTGCCTTGATGTTAATAGCATCTTGTAAAACTAAAGCTCCAGAAATCGAAGGCTACAAACTTATGTGGCATGATGAATTTGACGGAAAAAAACTTAATTCATCATACTGGAACAGAGAGGTTCGTCCTGCAGGATGGACTAACCATGAACTTCAGGCTTATACAGAAGAAGACGAAAACATTTATGTAGAAGATGGAAAACTTGTACTGCGCGCACTTCAGTTCCCACTTAAAAGTGGAAGCTTCTATTACACATCCGGAAAAGTACAGACAAGCAATAAGGTTCACTTTACTTACGGAAAAGTTGTAGCAAGAGCAAAAGCACCAAAGGGAAAAGGACTCTGGCCTGCAATCTGGATGATGCCATCTGAAGACAAATTTGGAAACTGGCCTGTAAGTGGTGAAATTGATATCATGGAAGTTTTAGGCAATGAAACAAATAAAACTTACGGAACAATTCACTACGGCTCTCCACATGCACAGAAACAGGGAACATATATTACCCCAGAAGGAACTCCAGATTTCTCTGAGGATTTCCATACTTATGAAGTAGAATGGGAACCTGGTATTTTCCGCTGGTACATCGATGGAAATCTTTTCTATGTAGAAAACAACTGGTTTGCAAAAAGCCGTGCTGGTGAAAGCTTTGATTATCCAGCACCATTTAACGAAGACTTCTTCATTCAACTTAACCTTGCTGTAGGTGGAGACTGGCCTGGAAAACCTGGCCCTGACACAGATTTTGAAAATGCAAAATTTGAAATTGATTACGTTCGTGTTTATCAGAAAGAACATTATGACACTAATGTAACAAAACCAACTACTAAAGTTCCAGAACCAGACGAAAACGGAAACTATATCCATAACAGCTTCTTCGCTTATGACGAACCTCTTAACGATGGAAAAGACTGGACATTCCTTACAGCTTCTGCTGGTGAAGGAAAGGCAACTATCGCAAATGGTTCATTAAAAGTTGAAACAGTAAACGCAGGAACTGTTGCACACTCAATTCAGGTTGTTCATCCTGGCATCAACATGAAAAAAGGAACAAAGTATAGAATCCAGTTTGATGCAAAAGCTGAAGAAGCCAGAAAAATCAGAGTTGCAATTACAGCACCAGAAGTTAACTGGACAAGATACTTTCCTGATACAGAAACTGACATTGGAACAGACTGGAAAACATACACATACGAATTTACTATGAACTATGATGATGATCCATTCGGACGTTTGGAATACAACATGGGTAAACTTGGTTCTACTTCAACAGTTTATTTCAAGAATGTAACTGTAACTGAATTAAAGTAATTTTTTCGCTGATATAAAAACAGCAAAAAAAAACGACCGTAAATACATGAAGGTTATTTCACTGTACCTCAAGTTTTACGGTCGTTTTTTTTCAGATTATTATTTCTGTTTATTATAATTCATCCGGTGAACTTAAAAATTCATCAATGCCTATATAACCATTGTAACAGTAATTTTTAATAAATGGTCGGGCAACGAGAACCTGACTTGCACCATAATAATGTGCAAGTTCTACATCTCGCTTACAGCGAATGCCACCATCTACCCAAATCTCATTACAATATTTTTTTAGTATTGGACCAGCTTCTTTTAAAAGCAACGCAGTACTTCCCCTTCTTGTATCTACGCGACCACCATGATTTGATATATAAATGACATCAGGGCGAGCCTCTTTGACCATTTCAATATCTTCTCTTGTAAAGACACCTTTTACTACAAAAGGTACCAAAAGCTTTTTCATATAACTTTTAATCTGTGAAGCAGTTTTTTTCTCAAGCTGAACTTTATTACGCATGGTTACAATGTTGTATGCATCAATATCAATACCGATATGACTTGCAATTGGCATCGTCCATGCGATTCGATTATGAAGATTTTCGTCTGGATAAGGTTTTAAAAAAGCTGCCACACTGAGATTTTTATCACCTTCTTTTCGCATAGTCTTGACTGCATTTATTCCGTAAAGAAGTTTTGAATCAGGGGTGCCATCTCCAATAGAAAGGTTGACTCCAGATTTATGAAGGGTTACAAAAAAATCGTAGTAGAAACTTTCTTCGTCTTCCCAGCCAATATTTTCTACTGCTCCGGTTACAGGCGCATATCTTAGTAAAGAAAGAATTTCTTCATTTGATAACTGAGGAATTTTCGATTTATCTTCTTCATTATAAAGACGTTCCCAGCTAGAACAGTTGAGGCGAAAATTTTCATTATTATTTAAGCCACCCATTCCAGGAAGTTCATTAAGACAACCTGTACCAAGACAAACTTTACAATTGTGACATCTGAAAATACTAGTCTCCAAAACAGATTCCTACACTTTTAGCAGCTTTTACCAATGGTTCATCCAAACCTACATTCTTAACTTGACTTGCAACATCAAGCAATGGAATACCTACAATCTGATCATTCTGCCAGACAAGGATTTTACCAAAATCGCCTCTTGCAAGATAATCTGCACAAGATGCACCAAATAATGTTGCCATCACTCGGTCATAAGGTAATGGTTCACCTGCACGCTGCAAGTGTCCCAGCACTGTACATCGAGTTTCAAGTCCGGTAAGTTCTTTGATTTCCTTTGCAACTCTTTCACCCATTGAACAAGGCATTGAAGCTCTTTCTTTCTTAAATGCTTTCTTGTCAAGCTGAGCTTCTTCTTTATTCATTGCACCTTCAGATACAACTACTATTGAATATTTTTTTCCGGCCTTATGATTTTCTAAAATTTTCTTTGCAACAGATTTCTTGTCATAAGGAATTTCAGGAAGCAAAATTACATCTGCACCAGAGGCAATTCCAGAATGTAATCCAATCCATCCGGCTTTATGTCCCATTACTTCTACAACCATTACACGACTATGACTTGAAGCAGTTGTATGAATCATTGAAATTGCATCAGATGCAATATTTACAGCAGTTTGGAATCCAAAAGAATAATTTGTATGAACGATATCATTATCGATTGTTTTAGGAAGACCGATTACATTCAATCCTTCCTGAGAAAGAAGCCCGGCTGTAGTATTACTTCCGTTGCCACCTAAAACTACAAGTGCATCAAGCTTCCATTTTTTGTAATATTTTTTTATGGAATCCACAGCAGAAAGCCCGGTCTTAGAATCCTTTTCTTTATTCTTAAAAGGTTTTTCTCTTGTTGATCCAAGAAATGTTCCTCCAAGGGTCAATAATTGTGGCAAAGTTTCTTTTTCTATTGAAATACACTGACCTGCTTCAAAGCCTTTATATCCATTCAGAATTCCTACAAATTTCATATTATAGCAATTCATTCCTGCTTCACAGAGTCCACGAATAGCAGAATTTAAGCCTGGTGCGTCACCACCAGAAGTTAAAATACCAACTGTTTTTACCTTTGAATTCTTCATATGTAAAATTATATCAAAAAAATACTAAAACACAAGATTTTTAATTTTTCAAAAAACGTAAACTCACTAATTTTTTTCACCGATAATATAGAGTACAAAAGATTTTAAATTAAAAATATTGCAGGGGAAAGTAATGAAAAAATACAGAGTAGTCCAGATTATTGCAGGAATCGTGTTCTTTTTACTGGCTATATTCTTCTCATTTGGCTTAATATTCGCATTGTTTGATAACAATCAGAATTTGACAGGCCTTGCTGGCTTTATTGCCTGGAACGGTCGTCTTATAAAAGACAGTTATGGACTTTGCAGTATTTTAATTCCTCTTTTCTTTTTTACTGTTTCAATTTTCTGTCTTATTCTCCAGATTACATTCAAAAAATGTATTTACATCAGTTTTAGTCTTATTCCATTTTTTACAGCAGTTGCAAGTGAACACATTTACCGCAATTCCACACAGCATCTTACAGGTGGAATGGGAATTCTGAAATTAATTTTTACAATCATCATTACCCTTCTCATTATGGGAATTGAATTTCTTTTATCAGGAATTATCGCAGAACGAGTTGCTTTCAATCGCCGCATGAAAAATCAGCTTCGTAAAGAAGCGATGAAAGAAGATTCTGATGACATTCTATATGGAAGTTCTTCAGCACAAGAAGATGATGCTTATAACAAAATCATGAACAGCGATAATTCAGATAATTCAATTGATGACTCAGAAATGAATTCGCAATACATTCATGCTTTTGATGACGTTCCGTTATACGATAAAAATTCCGACTTCTCTTTAACCGAAGAAGCTCCACAGGTCATCGAAGAAACTGTTCCTGATACATTTGAAGGTTATGATGAACAGGAAGAATCAGAAATAATTTACGAAGAACGACAAAACCAGAACTCAATCGATAATGAAGCAGAATATGATGATTATGAAGTTTCTGAATCTGACTATAATTACAATGATGATGATATTGAAGTTGAAATTCCTGATTATGGTGCAATTGAAATGAATGATGAAAGTAATGTTGTTGAAACTGATCTGGAACAGACACAAGATGGAATTTCTGATGTATTCTCACAGATGGACAAAGACATAAATGAAAAAATCGAAGGAACCGAATCTGATTCAATTGATTTTTCAGAACCAGAAATCGATGAAGATGAAACATCTCCTGATGAACAGTTCGAAAAGGAATTAGAAGAAAGCCAGAACTGGCAGGAATTAGAAGAAGACACTGATTTTAATGAACCTGTTATCGAACCTGATACAACTGATGTTGAAAAACCTACAGTGTCTGTAAAAGAAGCTGAAGCAAAAATCCGTGAAGAAAAAAAATCTACAATTACAAAACGACGCGGTCCTTACAAAATTCCTACTGACGGATTACTTAATCAGTTTGAAGATCAGAAGTACTGGATTATTGACGAAAAAACAAATGAAGCTGCAAACTTCTTAAAAGAAACACTTAAGGAATTTAAAATTGAAGCAGAAGTAACAGGAATCAGAAAAGGGCCTGTTGTCACAATGTTTGAAATTTTACCGGCGCCTGGCGTTAAACTCAGCAAGATTGTTGCATTGCAGGACAACATTGCCCTTCGCCTTGCAGCAAGCTCTGTCCGCATCGTAGCACCAATTCCTGGAAAACGCGCCGTTGGTATCGAAGTTCCAAATGCAAACCGTGCAACAGTTACATTCCGTGAATTGATTGAACAAAATCTCCCTGAATACAAGAAAATGGCTGTACCTGTAGTTCTTGGTAAAGACATTCAGGGTGAAGCACAACTTCTTGATATTGCAAAAACTCCTCATCTTTTGATTGCAGGTTCCACAGGTTCTGGAAAGTCAGTTTGTGTAAACAGTATCATTCTTTCAATCTTATATAAGAGATCCCCACAGGAAGTAAAGATGATTCTTGTAGATCCAAAAATCGTAGAACTTAAGCTTTACAACGACATTCCTCACCTTTTGACTCCTGTAATTACAGAGCCTAAAAAAGCGCTCCAGTCATTACAGTATTGTCTGTGCGAAATGGAACGTCGTTATGCCCTGCTTGATGGTCTTGGAGTTCGTGATATCATCAACTACAACAAACGTGTTGAAGAACGTCACATTGCAACAGAAAAACTGCCTTACATTGTGGTCATTATCGATGAATTTGCTGACCTTATGGCAACAACAGGAAAAGAGCTTGAATCAACAATCGCACGTCTTTGTGCCATGAGCCGTGCTGTCGGAATTCATCTTGTACTTGCAACACAGCGACCTTCTATTGATGTAATCACTGGTTTGATTAAAGCCAACATTCCTACACGTATTGCATTTATGGTTGCTTCAAAAATGGATAGCCGCATCATCATTGATCAGGTTGGAGCTGAAAAACTTCTCGGCCGTGGTGATATGCTTTATGCCAGCGCAACTGATCCATTCCCTGTTCGTATTCAGGGAACATTTGTCAGCGATCAGGAAGTTGAAAATGTAGTTGAATATGTAAAAGGCTATGGTGAACCAGAGTATATCGATGAGGAAATCTTTGTTGAAACAGAAGACGATGAAATGTCCGATCCAGGACTTTTTGGTGGTGGAGAAGACCCTCTTTATAATAAAGCTCTTGAAATCGTTATGCAGGCAGGCAAAGCTTCTGCATCATACTTACAGCGTCGACTTTCAATCGGCTACAACCGCGCAGCACGCTTAATTGAAGACATGGAAGCTCGTGGAATCATCGGACCTGCAAATGGTAGTAAACCACGTGAAATTATTCATGCTGTTTAATTATTTAATTACAACAACCATTGAAGGACTTTGAGGTGTAAAAGGATTTTTTTCAAAATCAGCAAAGTATTCAATTGAAGTAAATCCTGCTTCTTTTGCAAAGTCCTCAATTTCCCATGGAACAATCGGATATACAGAAGCTTTTTGATAAACCGGCAGAATTTTGCCACTGCCAGTTTTTATATTTCTGGAAAATGCATACTCTTCATCATTTACATATTCCAGCTTACTTGAAAGAGAAACTCTTACACTTGATATTTCTGGCATAACAGATGAAGATTTATTTTTGTACAAATTATAATTTGAAAGCTGAAGAATAATTTTTCCATCTTTTGCAAGAAGCTGCTTACAATCAAAGAAAAATTTTCTTAATAAAATTTTATCATGAATAAAAATAATTCTGTCATTAAGACATGAAATTACATTATAAAAATTTTTCCCAAGAAAGCGAACCATTTCAATTGTAGACATTTTGAAAAATCTCAATGACATCAACTGAGTTCTGTGTTTGCGTGTTGCAGATTCAAGAAGATCTTTTATTGTTTCAAGTCCTGTAACATCTGTCATTTGCTTGGCAAGATAATTTTCCATTACACCTGTTCCACAACCAATTGTGAGAAACTTTACAGGCTTTTGAAATTCCTCCATCAACCCGGTATAAAAATCATACTGAGCCTGTGTTACAGGAAAGAGTTCATCATAGTATTCAACTAAATTCTGTATTGCTTCCATTTTTTACTTCACTTTACTTTTTATTTTTTATCTTTTTTTTATTCTACATTTCTTGCAATTCTAAAACCAACATTGTAATAACGCAGACTTTGTCTTCCATTTACCTGATTACTATTTTCGTAAGCAAAAAAAGTTCCTGCTGCAAGGTAAACGAAGGAACCACCTTTTATGATTTTTACTACACCATCTTTTGGTCCCTGGTAATCAACATATGGACGATATTCAAATTTATCGTTCCATATATTATCGTAGCACCATTCTGCTACGTTTCCTGTCATATCATAAAGTCCAAGTTCATTAGGCTTTTTAAGTCCAACCTGATGTGTCATATCTTCAGCATTATCATCTGCCCATGCATAATCTGCAAGTTCATTTGATCCACTGTATTTATATTCTGCCTTTGATTTTTCTCCACCATTAGCGGCATATAGCCATTCTGCATGTGTTGGAAGCCTGTAACCATTTCTAGAATAATCTGCAGTTACAGTTGCATGCTTGATTGCATTATCCTTTGAATATCTTAAAACATCTGAAATTTTATAAACGGGTGTAAGGCCTTCTAATTCACTAAGCTTATTACAAAAACTTATGGCATCGTACCAGGTAATTCGTTCTACCGGACGTTTCAGCTGTTGCTCACCTTCTGCTGGTGAATCATTAAAATAAGAGGGTGTAGGATTTGCATCTGGAATACCAGACATTACTTTTTGATACAATTCCTGAGTCACTTCATATTTTGAAATATAGAAGTCAGAAACTTCTATTGAAAACACAGGTGACTCTTCTGTTGCATCTTCTCGAGGATTATCAATTTTCAGGGCAAGTAATTCAATTAAAGGCTGAGACAATTCCCCGCCTTTAATTTTTACCATTCCATATTTATCTTTTTTACAACTTGTTAAACTGAGCACCATAATTGATACAGCACCCAGCAACATAAACTTTTTTACTGTTTTCGTTTTTGTCTCTCCGATTATGGATGTTATTATTTCTTTTTCTTATTTGATGATGCATTTCTTGCAAGGCGGAATCCAGTATTGTAATAACGCAATCCCTGAATACCACCGATTGAATCATAAATTTCGTATGGGAATTCTGCACCAGATGAATAATCAATAAAACATCCACCCATAATGAATCTATAACGACCTGTTTCTGGACCTGTAAAGTTTACATATTCCTTATTGTCGTATCCTTCCTCATCCCACAGATAATCCCAAAGCCATTCAGCTACGTTACCTGTCATATCGTACAAGCCTAATTCGTTAGGCTCTTTCAAACCAACCTGATGAGTTTTTTCTCCTGAATTATTTACATGCCATGCAATAGTTGAAATGTCATCACTTCCACTGTATTTGTACAAACCAGTAGATTTTACTCCACCAATGGCTGCATAAGCCCATTCAGCGTATGTTGGAAGACGATATCCGTTTTTTGTAAAATCCGCAGAAACTTTAGCACTCTTGATGGCTTTATCTTTTGAATAACGCTGAATATCTTCAATTGTGTAAACTGGTTCAAGACCTTCTTTTTCACTTAACTTATTACAGAAATATAAACAGTCATACCATGAAATTCTTTCTACAGGACGAAGCCCCTGTTCTTCTTCACTTACAGGATTTTCCTTAAAGTAAGCAGGATTTGCATTAACATCAAGATCGCTTTCCATAACTTCCTGATAAAACTGCTGTGTTACTTCATATTTTGAAATGAAAAAGTCACTTACTGTAAATTTAAAATCAGGATTCTCATCGAAATCATTATCCACACCTAAAAGTTCTATAAATTCTTGAGGGAGACTTCCACCCTTAACCTTTAACATGTCATACTTTTCAACAACTTCTTTTCCTTTACCACAACTTGCAAAAAGAGTAACTGATGCCATTAATGTGGCAATAACTAACTTAGATGCTTTTTTCATCTGATTTCCTCATTATAATGTATTGATTTAATTTTCTTGCGAATAAATAATTATAAACCTGACTTTTAAACTTTGTCAAAAATTATTTTTTCTATATAATACTACATATGGAAAAAGAACTCGAACATTTTGATATCAGTGAATTTGCTGACGCAGTTCCAAGAGAACACTTTACAGATGAATACGAAAACAACAATTACGAACCTGCAGGCCCTAAAACTGCCCTTGTTGCAATCATCGGACGACCTTCAAGCGGAAAATCCACATTCCTCAACACTGCAAGCGGTGAACCAGTTTCAATTGTAAGCCCAATTCCCCAGACAACAAGAAACGCCATCAAAGGAATTGTTAACACCTCTTTCGGTCAGCTTGTCTTCGTTGATACACCAGGCTACCACATTTCAGAAAAAAAACTGAATCTAAAACTTCAACAGGTGGCAAGAGACCAGCTTGAAGCCGGAGAATGTGTCCTCTACGTAATCGATGCAACACGTGATATCGGCGAAGAAGAACAGATGACTGCGGAGCTTATCAAACCTTATGCTTCAAAAACTGTAGTCGCAATCAATAAAATTGATATTGCAGGAACTAAACCTGAGCATGTGAGAAAGTTCATCAGAGCAGTACTTCCTGAAATACCTGAAGACCGCATCGTAAACATTTCGGCAAAGAACGACATTGGAATCAATGATGTTCTCAAAAGTCTTTACGACCTGGCACCAGAAGCTCCTCATCTTTATCCAGAGGAATATTATACTGACCAGGAAGTTGGGTTTAGAATCGCTGAGGTCGTTCGCGGTCAGGCAATCAACCGCCTTACTGATGAAATTCCTCATGCCCTTTATGTCGATATTTCTGACATGGAATTTAAAAAAGGTGGAAAGGAACTTTGGGTTCGGGCCTTTTTATGTGTCGAACGGGATTCTCAGAAAGGTATTGTAATCGGTAAAGGTGCATCTATGATCAAAACAATCCGCATTGAGTCCATTAAAGAACTCAGAAAAATTTTTGATTATAGAATTGATCTTGATTTACAGGTGAAGGTTGTAAAAAACTGGAGACAGAAAGATCCGATTCTGAATAAACTGATGAATGAGTAGTATTAAACGCCTCATTAATATCTAAAATCCGGTTCACAGAAAAATTCCATCTTTTCTCCTGTAACTGGATGGTTAAAACTTAAGTATGAGGAATGAAGCAAAAGCCGCTGCCCTTCATCCTGAGATCCATAAAGATTATCACCCACAATCGGAATTCCAAAACCAAGTTTACTTGCCGATGCAAGACGAAGCTGATGTGTTCTTCCTGTCTGAGGCTCAAATTCAACTGAAGTTACATTGCGCCCGTTCATTTTCCAGATACGAAGTTTCTTCCACAATGTAATTCCATTTTTACCGTTTACTTCATCATAAATCTGATGTGGCCTGTTATCAACATCAAGTCTGAACTTTAATTCAATTTGTCCTTCAGTTGTAACCGGTGTTATTTCTGGATTGAAATCTGCAAGACCGTTAGGCGAAAGCTTGTCAGCAGCATGATTTTCAAAATTACATTTTACACCGAGCACTCCGTCGATAACCGCAATATATTTTTTTTCAACTTCGCCGTTCTGAAACTGAATCGAAAGTGAACGTTGGGATTCTGTCGTAAATCCAAGAACAAGAAGGCCTGATGTATCCATATCAAGCCTGTGACTAGAAGGCTGTTCTATACAATCAGGAAATAAATTTTTGATTCTGTTTACAATACAGTCCTGCTTATCAGGTCCTCGGCCGGGAACTGCAAGCAGCCCGCTTGGTTTATTTACTACAATAATGTCATCATCGCGATACAGAATATTAAGACCTAGCATTGATGGTAAAATCAAGCTGCATTTTGCATCACAGGGTGGATAGAATTTTCGAGGCTCAAAATTTGTGTTTGGTTTTCCCCAATAAAATTCTGCAAGACTGACGGGCTGCAAGTTTTTACTGAAAGCGAAGCTAAAAAGTTTTGGTGCACAGCAGTCACCTACGCCTGTTGGAAATAGTTTTAACTCTTTATGTGATGAATTATAATTAAGATATTCTTTAATATGAGAAAAAGTTTTCTTAGTTTGATCAAAGCAGGTAAAATTATAAAGGGAATATATTCGTGCAAGAGATTCATTGCAAAGAGCAATTCGTTTTTCGTCTCGGCTGATTCTTTCTTCGGTAGTCTCGTTTTCTGGAACTTCGGTCAGCTCATGGATTTTTTTATCATTAACTGCAACGACTTTATCATATTCTTCCTGGTTGAGAAGTGCTGGAACGAAACCATCATGGTTCCATACACCATTGAACTGCCCTGAAAAAGAGCGAAGTACAATATCTTTTTCATTCAGCGATCCGTCTTCATTTTTTTCTTTACATACAAGAACGCCAAACATTCCTTCAAAGCCTGACATCAAATCTGTTGATTCAAGTTCATTCATTAAATCGAGAGAATATTTTTCTGCAAGTTTTGTAGGTAACTGGTAAAACATTTCAATCAAAAAAAATGGTGGTCTGATTCTTCATATTAATTGTGAAGAATCGCTCAACCACCACCCGTTGCAATATAAATAATGCTTAACTATCTCTGAATTACATTACAATCAGAATTCATTGTAAATACAATCGGCTTATTTTTTGTAAAGAATCCAACTTCTACAACACCAACAATTGTGTTGATTTTATCTTCCATCATGCAAGGGTTAACAGGTTCTTTCCAAAGAATATCAAGAATCTGATTTCCGTTGTCGGTAATTACAGGACCACATTTTTTTACACCTTCGCGAAGAACACACTCTGCGCCAAGAGCTTCAAGAGCTTTAGTTACAGGAACACGTGCTTCACCGATGATTTCAACTGGAAGTCTGAATTTTGTTCCCAATGAATCAACTACCTTTGTACTGTCAGCAACAATTACAAACTGATCTGCATTGTAAGCAACAATTTTTTCACGGAGCAAAGCAGCTCCACCACCTTTGATTACATTGTTGTCTGGATCAACTTCATCTGCACCATCAATTGCAAGATCAAGATGGCCACCAATGATTTTGTCATTCATCGAGTAAACTGGAATTTCAAGTTCTTCACAAAGATTCTGTGTACCAAAGCTTGTTACCACAGCCTTAATGTCTTTTATAGTTCCATCTGCAATTCTCTTTGCAAGATGCTTAACAGCAGGAACGGCAGTTGAACCTGTTCCAAGCCCGATCTTCATTCCGCTGAAGATTTTTTTATTCTTAATCAATGTATCAATTGCAGTTGCTGCAACTAATTCTTTCTGTTCAGTTTGTGTCATCGCCATATTCTTCCCCTGTGAATAATTTGAATTGTTTATATCCCTGATGTCTCAGCATTGAATATCCATTTGATACATGGCAGCCTGATGCAATTGCACGTGACATCATCGGTGTAATTTCTGGGGAATAAATAATGTCATAAACATTTTCATTTCCCTTGAAATTGTAGAAATACAATGGGTCATTACTTTCGTTGGAAGGACCAAAATATCCGTTACCAACAGAAGTTGTTTGAATAATAATATCAGAATACATTTCAAGATCGTAAACAGAATCCTGAGCTAATGGTGCATATTTAAATCCATATTTATCTGCAATAATTTTTGCATTAATCAAAGTACGGTTAAAAATACAAGCCTTTCCACCAAGCTTTTTAATTGCATATGCAATAGCACGAGCTGCACCGCCTGCACCAATAATTGCAACACGACGATGGCGAAGCTTATCAACACCAAGGAATTCTTTTAATGCAGTTGTAAAACCACTTGCATCAGTGTTATAACCACACCATTGTCCAGCTTCTTTTACAATTGTATTGGATGCACGGATATCTGCAACTTCTTCATCAATACGAGCAAGTTCAGGTAATACAGTTTCTTTATGAGGAACTGTTACCGACATTCCCTGAACTCCCACTTTATCACAGAAATTCATCGCTTCTGAAAGTTTTGGTGTTCGGATTGGAATGTAAACACAATTCATTCCGTGCTTCTTATAACCTTTATTATGAAGCTCAGGACTTAAAGTGTGAGCCAAAGGCCATCCTGTAATACCAAATATTTTTGTATCATCATTCAGGTCTTTAAAGTGATAAATGTTATGCAAAGTAATCGGATCAAGATGGCCGATAACATTTGTATTTGAAAGATTTTCAGGTGCCGAAGTATATGTAAGGAATGAGTGAGTTTTATGGGCAAGAATTCTTGAAGGAGTTCCAAGAGATCCCATTGCGCACAAAATATGATCGTAATCTGTAAAATTTTTTGTTACTTCAAAAAGATGTGTAACATCATCAAGTGTATGTGGCTGAAAAGCAATCTTTGGAATTTCATAACCGGTTTTTCTCATGGAATTACATTTTTCAATGATGTCATACACAGGATTATTCATATCATGCATACTACGAATGATTCTTGTTCCAAAAGCCATACAGGCATCCTGAAGACTTGGAATATGAAAGTCATCTTCAAAATCTACATATGCAAAATTATTTTTTTTATTTTGATCTGCAAATGCCATTGCTCTTGCAAAAAGCATTGTTCTGGCAGATTCACCACCAACATAAAGTCCACCATCAATGCGACGGCGGATTGTTAAAATACAAGGAATGTTTGCAAGACGTGGAAACTGACGAATGTGAAGACATTCATCTTCTTCAAGATAATCGGCCCTAAGTTCAACCATGTCGATATAAGGCCGATACTTTTCTATAATTTTTAAATCTTCCTGAATTGTTTTACAGGTAAGAGTAAGACAAATCTTTGTTTTATTCATTTTACTAATTACTGAATTGATGTTCTTTCAACTTCACGTTCCAAAACACTTAATACCAGAACTGATCCGTGTGGAACAGCATAAGGAATTGTTAAGTTGCCGCCAACATGATTGAATGTTGCGATTCCGTAACGAGAACCTTCCTGTGGAATTACGTCAAGCTTTACAGGAACAGCATAAGGATATTCAGGAATTTTTGTTGTTAAAATTCCGTGAACATAATTTGCTGTATTGCGAACAAGACCTGCTTCTGTAGCTTCGGCTTCGTTAAGACCATTCTGATCTGGTTTTACTTCACCATTTTCTTCATCTTCTTCTGTTACAGCTGGCATTGCAAATTCAAGCTGAACATGTGCATATTCACCAACTTCTTTTTTATTACTAGGATTAACCTGCTTTACAACTGTTCCTGGAACTTCATTTTCGGAAGCTATGTGCTGTGTAAAATCAAAAGTTAATCTTGTCTGAGACATTGCAGCAAGAACTTCTGTTACATTCTTACCTGTAAAGTCAGGAATTTCAACTTTCATTTTCTGTGGGCCACTTGAAACAATGAACTTAAGTTCAATTGGCTGAGTGATTGGAGTTCCTTCTGGTGGATCCTGTTCAAGGATTGTTCCAGGAAGCGCAGCATCCTGTTTGAAAATAGGATTTGCAATTGTTAATGAAGGAATTTCGGCACCAGCATAAAGTGCGTCAAGTGTATTTTTTAGTGCATCGAGATTTGTTCCAACGTAATTCCCTACATGATCAAATACAACACCACGACTTACTACGAGAGTTACGCGGCTCTGTGCTTTAACGATAGAACCTTTTTTAGGACTCTGAGAAATAATCTGACCAACCTGTCCCGGAACATCAGAATAACGCATCTGAAGACGAGGATATAATTCCTTTTCCTGAAGAATAAGCTGTGCACGATAAAGATTTGTTCCAACAACATCAGGAACTACCTGGCGTTCATAACCTTTGTTAACTCCAAGGAAGATTGCCACTGCAGTAATTCCCATAATAACAAAGAGAGCAACTGTATACCATACAAAAGCGGCTCCTGTTTCCTGCAATTTTTCTGCTCCAGCCTTAAAGGAAACGCCGAAGTTCTTTACATACTGCATAAATGGAACTTTTTCTTTCTTTGAATTATTTTCTTTTTTTGCCATATAAATTCACCTTTAATTTAAAGTGTCAGATAACTGATTTAAAGCGTAAAATACTTCTATATAATATACTTTATTAAGGGCGTCACTTCAATAGTGAGCCAATAAAATCACGGGCACCGTTCATAAAGTCCTTGTAACCCATGGCACTTTTGCCCTGCTTCTGAAGTTTTGTAACGCAAAGAATGCCATCGCCTGTTTTAATCCAGATTCCTGTAGGTTTATCATATACAAGCACAGTTCCAGGTTCTGACTGTTCAAATTCCGGTTTATATGGGGAATTTTGGGCAGCCTGCATTTCGGTTGTAAGAACCTTTGCTTCAAGAATACGAAGAGTGTCAGGTTTTTCGTCAGTTCCTGTTATACAGAATGTTCCAGGATCAGGATCATATGCACGGATTTTAGCATCAATCTGGGAGGCAGATGCAGACCAGTGGATTTTACCGTCTTCTTTTCTAATTATCTGAGTGTATGATGGTTCACCACTTTGAGGAATGCCTTCTTTAAGCGAGCCTTTTTTGTCTGCGTCAGAAAGAAGGTCAAGAATAAGCTGAGCGCCGTCTACAGCAGCTGCGTGAAGAAGCGAGCCTGCAGTTTCTTTTCCGGTAAGAGGAACTTTTTTCTGGGCCAGGATATTTCCTTCATCCATGCCTAAAGACAATGTCTGAATTGTAAAAGCAGTTTCTTTATCCTGATTCAGGATGCTTGCGTTAACCGGAGTACAGCCACGGTACATGGGAAGCAATGACGGATGAAGATTAATTCCTCCCATCTTAAACATTGCAAGGAATTTTGGGCCAAAGATGTGACCGTATGCAAAGCAAACAAGAATGTCAGCACCCAAAGGTTCAATTTGCTCTCTTGCATCACCGTTAAGGTGTTCCGGAGTAAATACAGAAAGGTCGTTACCGGCGGATGCGTAATCAAGAGCAAGCTTTCCTACAGGTGTTGGAGTAAGTTCTTTATGGCGACCTTTTGCTGAAGGTGGGTTTGTTAAAACACCAACGATTTTGATTCCATACTTTTCCTGATTTTCAAGAAGAAGCCTTAATGTTTCAGCCGCTGGTTCAGGACTTCCTGCATATAATACTTTCAGCATATGTTCCTCCAGATTAAAATGCCGGTTTTTAAAACCGGCAAGTAATATTATAAGTTAATTTATTTTGCAGCTTTTGCAGCTTTCTTTGCGGCAATTTTGCGCTCTTTAGCTTCTTTAGCTTTCAGTTTTTCAAGATATCGTTTCTGGCGCTTAGCCATTGTTTCTTCTGCTTCTTTTTTGAATTCAGCATCACCACGATCGATAAATACAATTCCATCAAGGTGATCGTTTTCGTGCTGAATTACACGGGCTAAAAGACCGTCCGCTTCAAGCTGGAATTTTTTTCCGTTTTCATCAAGTGCCTGAACAGTAACCTGTGAAGGTCGTTTGATTTTTTCATAGATTTTCGGAATTGAAAGACAGCCTTCTTCGTAATCAACAAGATCACTTGATGTTGCAACAATCTGAGGGTTGATGAAAACGCGGCGAACATCATCATCAGCGATTACAACAAAAAATCTTTTGCTGATATCTACCTGTGGAGCTGCAAGTCCAACACCGTTTGCCTCAATCATTGTTTCAAACATTTCATTTATAAGCACACGAAACTCATCATTAATTTCTTCTGGTTCAACAGGAACAGCAACCTGTCTTAAAACATCTTCACCAAGCTTTGTAATTCTTAACATATATTTCCTCAAATTAATTACTATTTATTCTTTACCGCCACTGGTGGTAATACCTGCATTTCTTGTATTACCAGCAATCGGCGGCTTTATTATTTTTCCAAACGTATTCTTGCAGCCTTTGCGTGTGCTGCAAGACCTTCAGCATCTCCAAGAGAGCCGGCGGCAACTGCAGAGTTCTTCATTCCTTCTGAGCCCTCTTTTGCACGGAGGGTTGTCACAGTCTTAAGGAACATTCTTACACTCAAGCCGCCTGAATAGTGAGCAGCTCCAGAGGTTGGAAGTGTGTGGTTAAGACCTGCAGAGTAATCTCCGAATACTTCGGCAGCATAGTGTCCGATAAAAAGTGAACCGTAGTTACGAACCATTGCGGCAATTTTGTCACGTTCTGCGCCTTCGCTAAGGGCAAGCTCAAGGTGTTCTGGAGCTTTGCGGTTTGCAATTTCTGCAGCCTGTTCGAGACTTTCTGTGATGATGATGCGGCCGTATGTGTCGATTGATGCACGGGCAGTTTCTTTTGTAGGAAGCTCTGCAAGCTGAACTTCGATTTCTTCTGCAACTTTTTTTGCAAAGTCAGCATCAGGAGTTGCCATAACTGGCTGAGCTACAATGTCGTGTTCTGCCTGAGCCAAAAGGTCTGCTGCAACCCAGCGAGGGTCAGCGGAACTGTCTGCGATTACAAAAACCTCTGTTGGACCTGCAACCATGTCGATTCCAACTTTACCGTAAACTTCTTTCTTTGCAGCAGCTACGAATTTGTTTCCTGGTCCTACAATTACATCAACGCAAGGAACACTTTCTGTTCCGTAAGCCATGGCAGCGATTGCCTGTGAGCCGCCAACTGCAAATGCTTTTTTTGCACCACAGATATAGGTCGCAGCAAGAATTCCTTCGTCTGCATAAGGCTTACCGCCAACAAATGGTTTACCAGGAACGCCGGTCCCCTGCTCTTTTGCCGCAGCAAGATCATCAGGATGAACACGAGGTGGTGTACACAAAACGATGTCTTCAACGCCGGCAGCAATTGCAGGAGTTACTGTCATTACAACAGTTGAGAGTAAAGGGAATCTTCCTGCCGGAACATAAACTCCAGCTTTTTCTACAGGAATTGTTTTCTGTCCGGTAAAAAGTCCCGGCTGTAATTCTTCTTCAAAGTCATCAAAGGATTTTCTCTGGCGAATAGCAAATTTATATGCAAGGTCATGTGAATGAACGAGGGCGTTGTAAGTTTCTGGTTTTTCTTTTTTGAGTTTTTCTGCACAAGCTTTTAATTCTGATTCTGGAATCTGGATTGTTTCTGGGCTTGATACATCAAACATTGCACCATACTTTTTGACAGCAGCGTCACCGTTTTTGATTACATCCTGAATGACGTTCTGAACTGTTTCATTTGTGCCTTCAAAGTCACGACCGGCGAACCATTTTGGTTCAATTTCATTTGCATATAATGTTTTTATCATAGTGATTTATGATAGCAAATTTTGAGGGATTTGGGAATAAAGCTTCGGTTAATGCTTTTGAGTTTATATTGAATTTTCATTGCAAGAAAATGTTCTGTAAAATTTATCTGCTTATTTCAGCGCCTTTCCGGCATCGAATGCTTTTCCGGCAACTGAACCTAAAGCGATGTAATTATGATTTACAGAATCATAAGTTATTGGATTGAACTTTGAAGGATCGATTTTACCGTCTGTTAAAACAGAATCATCGGCTGCAACATTGATGATATTTCCGATAAGCTGTTCTGTTTCTTCGTTGTAGCTTACCATCTCGCATTCAAGAACCATTTTAAGTTCGTCAACAACTGGTGCATTTACGAATCTGCTTTTTGTAAGATGGAAGCCTGATTTTGCGATTTTGTCTGGAGTGTCATTTGCAGAAACGATTCCTACATAATCGCAGGCTGTAAGATTTTCAACGTCGGCAATGCTTACAGTAAAGGCTTTTGTTTCTTTTACATTCTTTGTTGTCTTGTGGCTTTTGTCCACGCAGATACAGATCTGGTTGCTGTTGAAAATTCCGCCCCATGCAGCGTTCATAAGATCTGCATTTCCGTCTTTATCGTATGTTCCGATGATGAATACTGGCATTGGGTAAAGCCATGTCTGTTTTCCGAAATCTTTTTTCATGTTTTGGGTCTCCTTGGTGGGATTATGTTAATTCCATTTAATCACATAATTTGTACTTCTGCCACCTGCAGTTGCTTCTTTTTCGAGAATTCCCTTTTTAATCAGATCTGTGATATCACGAAGAGCAGTGTCTCCAGAGCACTTTGCAATCTTTGCCCATTTTGAAGTATTTAAAACTCCAAACCATGAACCGCTTACAAGTTTCTGAATCATAAGCCGCTGGCGCTGATTAAGTTCAATATTTTCAATGGACTGAAGATATCTGTATTTTCTGATAACCTCATCAGTCTGCTCATAACTTTCTTTTATAGCAGAAAGAAGACAGTTCAAAAACCATTCAATCCAGGAAGTAATATCAAGATCGCCTTTTTGTGTCAGTTCAAGAATTTCGTAATAACGGTTTTTCTCTTTCATGATCTGATTTGACATGCTGTAAAAACGAAGTGAAGTTCTATCGCTCTGACACAGAATCATATTAGAAATAGTACGGGCAATTCGACCGTTTCCATCATCAAAAGGATGAATCGTTACAAACCAAAAATGAGCGATGGCAGCCTTTAAAAGTGTGTCACCACAAAAAGTTTTAAGCCAGTCAAAAAACCTGTTCATTTCTACATTGAGTTTTTCTGCATCCGGCGCAACATAATGAACTTTTTCCTGCCCTATTCCACCAGAAACAACCTGCATCGGATTTGTGCGATATTTACCGACATCAATTTTATACATACCGCTATAGCCGGTTGGAAAAAGACAGGCATGCCAGCCAAAAAGTCGGTCAGGTGTAAGTTCATTTTCGTAATTCTGAGTTGCATCCAGCATCATCTCAACCACCGCATCAATGTTTCTGTCGGATTGAACTGAACATGGATTATTAAACCCAAGACGGCGAGCAATAGACGAACGAACCTGATCGTGGTTAAGCAAAAGACCTTCGATTTCGTTTGATTTGATAACATCACTGGTAATAGTCGAAAGAACCTTGTCCTCCTTTTCGGTGAGACCAAGCAGCTCCATTTTAGAAAGAAGCTTTCCCTGCTCAATATGACAGGCTTCAAGTAATGGGGAAATTCGATTGTAGTCAAAAGTGAACTTTGGCCAGTCCTGCTTTTCGTATATGTACATACTGGTATTTTATGCCAGATGCGGAGATTAATCAATCTATTCACCGCATTTTTGCGGTGAATAGATTGATTAAGGGTGCACTTACTAATAAAAGTAATATATTACTCTTTGTTTATATTCTCCATAATCTCATGAGCAACGTTATCCATGTCAGGATAAATAAAATCTTCTGTAATATTAAAAAGTTTTAATTCGTTAATTAAATTTTGTTTGGCTTCTGGTGGAATAAGAACAACCTGTTGGATTCCTTTTTCATCCTTATAATATAGTTTTCTTAAATCAAAAGGATCTATATCAAATTCTTTTATCTTGTTACATCCAGAATATGGTTTTATTTTTCTAAACCGCAAATACCAAGTTTCAGCAAAATAACTTTCCCACTTTTTCATATTTATCAGATCTTTATAACATGTATCAGGGTTTTGTAATATGTATCTGGTTAATTCTTTTGCATCTGTTTCGCTTATATTCTCATCACTTATTTCATTTGCATTTATAAGAATAAAAGCTCCCTGCTGATTTTTTATACGCGGATTATCTTGAGGAACTCTGACAATAACAGACTGTCGAATTATTTCACCTAATGGAATATATTCTTCATCGCGCATGTAATTATTGTCTTTTTTCCATTCCATTCCTAATTTCCAGAGATTAAAATCTTTTTCCATGAAGGCGGTGCTGGCCATTACACTTACTGTTGAACTTTGAATCGACTTTATATCTTTATCTTTGTTTTCATCATCATTTTCTGGATTTCGAAATATTACAATTTCACCCCACTCAGACATCTCAGCATCCCGATTCTGACAAAATTTTTTCATTGGAGAACAAGCAAAATATAGTGCTGCTAATGGACTTTCTGAAATATCCAAAGCTCTTGTACCTATACCAAAATGCTGCATTAAAACAAGACGTGCCATATCTGTATTACAGGAATCCAGTTCATTACGAAACTTTCGATAAAACGCCTCAATTAATTTCTGTTCATTAGCTGGATTTTTTCTAAGCGAATTGGGATTTATAGGATAATTCGCATTTCCCTGGCCTCTGTAAAAAACAGGATTTTCATAAGTATTGTCCAGAGTATGCACAAAATTAAAATAGTCATTTAAATTTGTTATTATTGTCGTTTTTACCTTCAGGTTTTCATCAACTTTTCTAACTCTTTCTAATACATTCTTATCTTTTACTGTCAAAGATTTATCAGAACCATAACCTTTTAATCTTACAGCTTTTTCTAAATATGTTTCTTTATGCATTTATAAATCCATATCCATTTTCACGAGCAAATCTTTCAACTTCGGAACCTTTTTCGCAAATAAAAGTTAATTCCTTAGGACAATCTTCGAATGGATTTTCTGTAAAAGAAATCTCTTTAGAAAATGCAACAATTGTTCTTAATGCAGTACAATTTTCAAAGGCTGATTTTTCTATTATGAGTTTTGAACAATTAGGAAAGACAACAGTATGAAGACTCTCACAGTTAGAAAATGCACATGCCTGAACAGCAAAATCATCATTTACGATTTTATTATCTTTGCCATTTTTAATAGAATTATGAACTTTTAAATTTACTATCGCTGATTCCTGTTCATCATCGTAACTTCCGCAACAAAACACTTCCAGCCCGGAACAGTCTTTAAAAGCTTCATTTTCTATTGTTTTTAATTTTTCATCCCAAAAAATATTTTTTACATTTGACCACTTCTGAAACGCCTTAGACTCAATAGTTTCAATATCTGTAAAATAGATATTTTCACAGGAATTTTCTTTATTTTCACTAATTCCGAAAATAAAATATTTAATTACCTTATCTTTTTTTATGTAAACTGTTTTCATATAAACTCCTTACTCGCGAAAGCTGCAAAACCAGGGCACAAAGTGCCTTATCTGCTTTTGCAGCTTGATTTTGCATCTGCCTCTGGCAGATGCAAGGATGCGCTTGCGCCAAAGGCGCAAACGTCAATAACTTCTTCTCATGCAAACGACACAAAGTGTCGTATTATAGTCAATTTCGTTAAAACGAAATTGACAAAGCTGGGACTACGCCGTAATAAGAATAGTAGACATTCTTGACTCTGTTGGCATAGCCATTATAGCTGACAACGCGCACGAGGCTACTATCATTGTAGATAGGCGAGCGAAGCCACCAGTAACCGCCGCAGCCGTCGGTTGAACTTGCATCTGCACAATTTGCTTTTGCATAGTCTGTTGGGAACCTGATTCTTGCATTTCCTTTTCCATAACTTATATATGCATCAAAACCATAACCACTGTTGATTACTTCACTTTCACTTAAAAGGAATATCTTATCTGTGGTATTTTCACAGGCATATTTTGTTGCATATGTATCACTAGAGTATCCTGTTGTTTCTGGACTGTTGTCTACAACAGTTTTTGCAATCAAACCCTGTGCCTTTTGTGTAAATGCTGTCTGCAAAAAGCCTTTACCTGTATAGTCAGTTTTCTTTGTTGTTTTTGTACTGCTTGTATCATAGTAATAATCAAGACCGTTGAGATATGCTCTTATCTGACTGTATTTGTAGTTATTTTGATAGATGTTAGTGTCGGATCCTACGGTTCTCGTATTTAAAGACGAATTATAGTCGTAGTATGGTACATTTGCAGTAAGAATATTTTCTGCAAGGAGAAGCTTCTTTCCTGAATAATTGTCTGTTAATACACGCCATTTGATTGGTTCTACCTTAAAGTAACGAGTTGTAGTTCCACTTGTTCCTGCCTGTGTACCGTCATGGTATTTGTATTCAGCTCCAGTACCTCGTGCATTTTCAGCACATTTTGCGTAGTAGTTACCGTCACTTCCGAGGTAATATGTATTTGCTCCCATTGTAACAGAAACTGTTTCATCTACCGTTACTGAACTAGCCTCTGGTAATACTGACTGTGGCCAATCGCCAAAATATACATATGTTACTCCATTAACTACTTCTGTAACAGGAGTTGAATAAAGTTTAGGAAAAGGGAGAATTTCTCTCCTTAATATAGCCTTACATGCAGTACATTTATAATCCTTTATTCCTACTGTTTGAGTAGTTACTGCTTTTGTTACTGTTCCGCTGTCTTCTGTGTGGAGGCCTGTTGCAGGTATTTCTTCTGTTCTTAGTACTGCATCACATACACTACACTTAAATGTCTTTACACCTTTTGTACCACAGGTTGGGGCTGTTGTTACTGTTCCGCTGTCTTCTGTATGTCCTTTGGCAGGTACTTCTTCTGTTCTTACAACAACATTACATACAGTACACTTAAATGTCTTTACACCTTTTGTACCACAGGTTGGGGCTGTTGTTACTGTTCCGCTGTCTTCTGTATGTCCTTTGGCAGGTACTTCTTCTGTTCTTACAACAACATTACATACAGTACACTTAAATGTCTTTACACCTTTTGTAACACAGGTTGCTGCTGTTGTTACTGTTCCGCTGTCTTCTGTGTGATTATGTGCTTTATCATCGACATACAAGCAGACTGTACATGTTCGTATTTCTTTACCCGATTCAGAATCATACTGATAATCCTCGTGATTCCAGATATGCTCAGCAACATCCTCGTTATGCTCTTCTCTGTCACAGCTTGCAGCATGCCAGTGCTTTGTGCTGTCTGTTGACCATGTTGTTGCAATATCATGTTTATGTTTCAACTGTGGTATAACCTGAGTTGCACGATAATTGCATACTTCACAAAAGCGTTCTTCAAGGCCAGCAGCTTCTTCTGTTGCGGCTGTTACCAGTTTCCAGGTTTCCGGGAACTGGTGGTCTGCTTTACCGCTTACTTCTGTTGTGTGTTCACAGGTTGCTGTATGCCAGTGGCTTGTGGCATCTGTTGTCCATGCTTCACAGAATGTGTGTACATGTGGTGGCTCTGGCTGGGCACAGCCAATCATTCCCAAAATAAAACCTATAATAAATACTCCATATACAAATTTTATAACACATTTCATTTGCTTAATCTCTCCCCATTTTTTCTCGTAATCTTTCTGAATCAATATCATGCGAACAACCAGGACATATATATGTTCCATCTTCCTGTCTACAAGATTCTAATTCTGACCTCAAAATTGGAACGCCACAAATTTTACATTTTTCCTTAGAGTTCTTATAATCTCCGTACTCTTCCTTCAATTTGCACCATCTTATTCATCTCCTCTTAAAGTTTTATTCATTTTTATGCCTTCTTCGTTTCAAAAACATTTTTTTAAATTTCATTACTTCCTAGTCAAAACAAGTGGATACAAGCCATAAGTAAATGCCAGCTTTGTTGCATTTTCTGACAATGTAGCAGGCAGATCTCTTGGCGGATCACAAGGTTTCATATTCTCTGTGCCATACTCAACCTCGTGAGTAATCTTTATTGCAAGCGATCCGTCGGAGTTTAGATTTCCTGTATAAGTTCCCTTACAATTATATTTTTCAGCCATGAGCATGTACCAGGAACCATCACTAGTAGCTACAAGCAAAACCGATTTAGGTGCCGGCGCTCCTTCATAATCCAGCACTCCTTCGTAAGCGTAACTAGCTGGGCTCGAGTTTGAGCCTGGGTCACTGCATCCGACAAATCCCATCACAAGCAAGGCTAGTAGCAAAGAAGCCATTAATGTAATCAGTCTTTTCATTTTCATCTCCTTTCACTTATCCAAAAATCAAGCCATAAATCTTTGGAAATAGTATTATAAATACATAATATTCTACCACAATTCCTTAAAATTCCAAGTACTAAAACATAAATTTTAATAATATGTCTTTATAAGATATTTTTAATTTGCAATTTATCTCTGACAATTAAATTATGACTTCTAATGACATTCAAATTCGCCTGGCTGAGAACCTTAAACGATTTCGAAAAGAGAGAAAATTAACACAATTTCAACTTGCTGAGAAAGCAGGAATTTCTGATGAGACTATTAAGAATATTGAACTGTGCAAAACGTGGACCAGCGAAAAGACACTGGCGCAGATTACAGAGGTTTTAGATATTGATGTTGCGGTTTTGTTTCTGCCTGTTCAGTCGTCATTTGAATTGGATTCAAAAGTTACAGCTCAGATTAAGTCAGCGATCGGAGAAAATATTATGAAGTATGTGGAATCGGTATTAGAAGAAGTCTATGCAAAATAATAAAGAGTAAAAAATAAAGCCGCC